>ERZ724523.218-NODE-218-length-33831-cov-14.590242_pt1 | contig 33831 bp, 26 predicted proteins | sample MGYA00376056_ERZ724523 | MGnify/ENA primary metagenome ERZ724523 (study PRJEB28724, sample SAMN07190888) | wastewater metagenome | isolation source: influent of sewage treatment plant in Hong Hong | place: USA: Christiansburg, Virginia | collected 2016-03-01 ... | reverse complement strand
ATCAACCCAGCAGGTGAGCCACGCCAGCGCGTTCTTCTTCCAGCTCGTTCAGGGTGATGTTGATGCGGCCACGGCTGAACTCGTCGATTTCCAGGCCTTGCACAATGGTGTATTCGCCATTGGCGCAGGTCACCGGGTAGCCAAACATCACGCCTTCCGGAATGCCGTAGGAACCGTCGGACGGAATGCCCATGGTCACCCACTTGCCGTTGGTGCCCAGTGCCCAGTCGCGGACGTGGTCGATGGCGGCGTTGGCAGCAGAAGCCGCCGAGGACAGGCCACGGGCTTCGATGATGGCGGCACCGCGCTTGCCCACGGTCGGCAGGAACACGTCGCTGTTCCATGCGTCGTCGTTGATCATTTGCTTGACGCTTTCGCCGCCGATGGTGGCAAAGCGGTAGTCAGCGTACATGGTCGGGCTGTGATTGCCCCACACGGCCATGGTTTCGATGTCGGCCACGGCCTTGCCGGTTTTGGCAGCCAGTTGCGACAGGGCGCGGTTGTGGTCCAGGCGCAGCATGGCGGTGAAGTTCTTGGCCGGCAGATCCGGGGCAGACTTCATGGCGATGTAGGCATTGGTGTTGGCCGGGTTGCCCACCACCAGCACCTTGACATTGCGGCTGGCGTGGTCGTTCAGCGCCTTGCCCTGCACGGTGAAGATGGCGCCGTTGGCTTCCAGCAGATCCTTGCGCTCCATGCCCTTGCTACGCGGACGTGCGCCCACCAGGATGGCGTAGTCAGCATCCTTGAAAGCCACGTTCGGATCGTCGCTGGCGATCATGCCGGCCAGCAGCGGGAAGGCGCAGTCTTCCAGTTCCATCATCACGCCCTTCACAGCGGCCTGGGCTTGCGGCAGGTCCAGCAGTTGCAGGATCACCGGCTGGTCTTTGCCGAGCATTTCGCCGGAGGCGATACGGAACAGCAGGGCATAACCAATTTGACCAGCAGCACCAGTGATGGCAACACGAACGGGGGCTTTCATCGATTGACTCTCCATTTGTAATCGGAACGGGATTGAAGCATCAACGGAGCGAACACGGGTGACGGCCGGCAAACGGGCCGGCATGTCGGCGTGAGATGCGCCGGTTCTCGTGGTGTTGCGCCGTTCAGATGCATGGCTGAGTGTAACACCAAAGGTGAGTGACTTGCCATGAGCAATCTTGTGGGGGTGTTTTGCTCTTATGTCTTATATAAGACATGCATAGACAGCCCTGGCGAAAAGGTGTAAAAACACGGCAATGACAACGGACAAGCCCAGTTTTCAACCGCTGTATCAGCAAATACGCCAGCTGCTGGCCGAGCGGATTGCCCACGGGGAATGGGCCGTCCACGAAGCCCTGCCCAGTGAATGGGCGCTGGCCGATGCACTGCAGGTCAGCCAGGGGACGGTGCGCAAGGCGCTGACCGAACTGGTGGACGAAGGCTGGTTGTACCGGCAGCAGGGCAAGGGCACGTTTGTGTCGCCAGGGCTGAGCGAGTGGGGCGATGGGGTGATGGTCACCCCCGGTCAGTTCAACGAGCCGCCCACCATCCCGGTGGCCGAGCTGTTGTCCTGCGGCAAAGCCAACGCCAGTGAAGACATGGCCGAGGCGCTGGGCTTGCGCCGCGCCGCGCCGCTGTTTCGCATTCGCCAGCTGTGGCGGTTTGCCGGGGTGGCGGTGGCGCTGGACGATGCTTTTGTGTCGGCTGAGCGGTTTGAAGAAATTGACGCCCGCCGGCTGCGCCAGTATGGCAACAGCCTGTACGCCTTGCTGGAGCGCCGCGATGCAGTGCGTATCAAGCTGGGGGCCATTCAGCTGCGCGCCACGCTGCCAGACCGGGAAACCTCGGTGCTGCTTGGGCTGACCGATATCGAACCCTTGTTGTCGGTGATTCGGCTGGCGCACACCCCCACCGGCGAGCCGGTGGAATGGCGCAAGCGGTTATGTCGCAGCGCACGCTGGGCCTTTCAGCGCAATGCATGAAGGCACGATTGAACGTGCTTAAAGCAGGACAGAACTCGAAGTGGATGGAGAGCAGCGAGACAGGTCGCAAGACCCACACAACAGAACCGGGCTCACCCGGTCACGCAATAAAACCAGGCCCGGCGGATCGGGCTGATCTGGCCTTGCGCCAGACAGCCCGACCGACCGGCAGCCATTTGACACGAAACAGCGGGACAGGCAGCACCGGCCCCGCGTTGACGCAAAACTGAAATTTGATGTCGTCGTTCTGTAGGGATGGCGCAGTTTTTGTTAGAATTCGCAGGTTTGGCCGGCTGTCGCTTGGGCGGTGGCGGACCAAAGAGCAATGTGTTGCCCTTGTTTTTCAAGGGATTGCCGTGGCAGGCAGCCAGTTTCATGACGCCTGGCTGCTCTGGCTGTGTTGTGCCAAACGGGCATCTGCAGCTGGCTATCGCCGCCATGAGTGGCGAAAACGGCAAATCAACACGGAAGGTTCGGGGCCGCCTGGCCCCGATGTATGTCAACCTCAGGTGTCTTGTTTCATCAAGGAAGCGCTATGCAGAAGAAACGACCAAAACACCTTGATATCGGTCAAATCAGACTGCCGGTTCCCGGCATTGTCTCGATCCTGCACCGGATCTCGGGTGTTGCCCTGTTCTTTTCCCTCCCTCTCTTTATCTATCTGCTGTCCGGCTCGCTGAGCTCTGAAGCGGATTTCGACACCTACCGGGCCGTCGTTTCGCATCCGCTGATGAAGCTTGTGCTGATTGGCCTGTTGTGGGCGTTCCTGCACCACCTGTGTGCCGGTATCCGTTTCCTGCTGCTTGACGTCCACAAGGGCCTTGAGCTGGAAACCGCCCGCGCCACGGCCAAGGCCACGCTGGTGGTGAGCATCGCATTGACCCTGCTGATCGGAGGTATGCTGTGGTAAACCGCATCGTTGTTGGTGCCCATTACGGCCTGCGCGACTGGATCATGCAGCGTGTGACTGCCGTCATCATGGCTGTCTATACCGTGGGCATCGTGCTGGCCCTGCTGGCCATTCCTGGCACGCATGAAGGCTGGAAAGCCTTCTTTGCCTGTACCGCTGTTCGTGTGGTCACCCAGGTGACGCTGCTGGCTGTGTTTGCCCACGTCTGGGTTGGCATGCGCGACCTGTGGATGGACTATATCAAGCCGGTTGGTCTGCGCCTGACCATGCACATGTTCACCCTTGTCTGGCTGGTGGGCACCTTTGTTTACTCGGTTAAAGTCGTGTGGGGTATGTAATGAGCGTCCCAGTTCGTCGTTTTGACGCAGTGATCGTGGGCGGCGGCGGTGCCGGCCTGCGCGCGGCGCTGCAGTTGTCCGAAGCGGGTCTGAAGACCGCTGTCCTCTCCAAAGTATTCCCGACCCGCTCGCACACGGTGGCAGCGCAGGGCGGTATTTCCGCCTCGCTGGGCAATGTGCAGGAAGACCGTTGGGACTGGCACATGTACGATACCGTCAAGGGTTCCGACTGGCTCGGCGACCAGGACGCGATCGAATTCATGTGTCGCAAGGCCCCGGAAGCGGTGATCGAGCTGGAACACTTCGGCATGCCGTTTGACCGTCTGGAAAACGGCAAGATCTACCAGCGCCCGTTTGGCGGCCACATGGCCGACTTTGGCAAGACCCCGGTGCAGCGCGCCTGTGCTGCAGCTGACCGTACCGGTCACGCCATGCTGCACACCCTGTATCAGCGCAATGTGCGCGCCAACACCCAGTTCTTTGTCGAATGGATGGCGCTGGACCTGATTCGCGACGCCGATGGCGACGTGGTCGGTGTAACCGCACTGGAAATGGAAACCGGCGAAATCTCCATCCTGCATGCCAAGGCCGTGCTGTTTGCCACTGGCGGTGCCGGGCGCATTTTTGCCGCTTCGACCAATGCCTTCATCAATACCGGCGACGGTCTGGGCATGACGGCCCGCGCTGGCATTCCGCTGGAAGACATGGAGTTCTGGCAGTTCCACCCGACTGGCGTGGCCGGTGCCGGTGTGCTGATTACCGAAGGCGTGCGCGGTGAAGGCGGGATTCTGCTCAACTGCAATGGCGAACGCTTCATGGAGCGCTACGCACCGAACGCCAAGGATCTGGCTTCGCGTGACGTGGTGTCCCGTGCCATGGCGGTGGAAATCTACGAAGGTCGCGGCTGCGGCAAGAACAAGGACCATGTGCTGCTGAAGCTGGACCATCTCGGCCCGGAAATCATCAACCATCGTCTGCCGGGCATTCGCGAAATCGCCATCAAATTTGCTGGCGTGGACCCGATCAAGGAACCGATCCCGGTGGTGCCGACCTGCCACTACCAGATGGGCGGCATTCCGACCAACTACAAGGGCGAAGTGGTCTCGCCCAAGGGCGACAACCCGGAAGACCGTGTGAACGGCTTCTACGCCGCTGGCGAATGCGCCTGCGCCTCGGTGCACGGTGCCAACCGTCTGGGCACCAATTCGCTGCTCGACCTGGTGGTGTTTGGCAAGTCGGCTGGCGAAAGCATGGTGGAGTTCATCCGCAGTGAACGCCCGGATCACAAGCCGCTGCCAGCCAACGCCGCTGATTTCTCGCTGGCCCGGGTTGCCCGTCTGGAAAACCAGACCGGTGGCGAAGAAGTGGCCGACGTGCGCAATGCCATGCAGCAAGTGGTGCAGCGTCACGCTGGTGTGTTCCGCACCCAGGAAGTGCTGGCCGAAGGCGTCAAGCAGATCAAGGACGTGGCCGAGCGCGTCAAGCGCACCCAGATCAAGGACAAGTCCCAGGTCTGGAATACCGCCCGCATCGAAGCGCTGGAAATGGACAACCTGATCGAAGTGGCGCTGGCTACCCTGATCTCCGCCGAAGCGCGCAAGGAATCCCGTGGTGCCCACGCCCGCGATGACTACCCGGATCGCGACGACGAAACCTGGATGAAGCACACGATGTACTCGCGCGAGGGCTTCAAGCTCACCTACAAGCCGGTGCATAACCAGCCGCTGACGGTGGATTACATCGCCCCGCAGAAACGCGTGTACTAAGGAGTTGTCGAACATGGAAAAAATGCGTTTCTCCCTTTACCGCTACAACCCGGACAAGGATGACAAGCCGTACATGCAGGACATCGAGGTGGAAGTGGATCCCACCGACGTGAAACTGCTGGATGCGCTGGTCAAACTCAAGGCTGTGGACGACACCCTGTCTTTCCGTCGTTCCTGCCGCGAAGGGATTTGCGGTTCCGATGCCATGAACATCAACGGCAAGAACGGCCTGGCCTGCGTGACCGACCTGCGCAGCCTGAAGCAGCCGATTGCCCTGCGTCCGCTGCCTGGCCTGCCGGTGATCCGCGACCTGATCGTGGACATGACCCAGTTCTTCAAGCAGTACCACTCGATCAAGCCTTACGTGGTGAACGACACCCCGGCACCGGAGCGTGAGCGCCTGCAATCGCCGGAAGACCGTCTGGAACTGGATGGCCTGTACGAGTGCATTCTGTGCGCCTGCTGCTCGACCTCCTGCCCGTCGTTCTGGTGGAATCCAGATAAATTTGTTGGCCCGGCTGGCCTGCTCGCTGCGTATCGCTTCATTGCCGATACCCGCGACACCATCACCAGCGAACGTCTGGACAACCTGGAAGACCCGTACCGCCTGTTCCGTTGCCACACCATCATGAACTGCGTTGATGTGTGCCCGAAGGGTCTGAACCCGACCAAGGCAATCGGCAAGATCAAGGACCTGATGGTCCGCCGCGCCGTATGAGTGACAACGGACAACCGTTCGATGAAATCGAGCTCAAGCGCATGCGCTGGCGTTCCCGGCGCGGGCTGCTTGAACTCGATATCGTGATCGGGCGCTTCCTCGACCGTGACTTTGACACGCTAAGCATTGACGAGCTGCACGCCTACCGTGAGCTGCTGACGTGGGAAGACACCGATCTGCACGATCTGGTGAATGGCAAAGTGGACGTGGATGCCCCGCATTTGCAGTCGGTGATCAACCGCTTGCGTCGCGCGTAAAGAAGACGCCCCGTCCGTGTGGTGCGGACAGGGGCGCCGTTAAAACCCTACCTGGGAGTATTGCTGTGGAAACGAATCGCAAAGTCACCCTTTCCTACGACGAAGGAAAAACCCTGGATATGCCGGTGATGTCCGGCACCCTGGGTCCGGACGTTGTTGACATCCGGACTTTCGCCAAGACCGGCATGTTCACCTTTGACCCTGGCTTCCTGGCGACTGCCGCCTGCGAATCCAGCATCACTTTCATTGATGGTGATATCGGTCAGCTGTACTACCGTGGTTACCCGATTGAGCAACTGGCCGAGCATTCCGACTTTCTGGAAAGCTGCTATCTGCTGCTGAATGGCGAACTGCCGACCACCACGCAGTTTGCTGAATTCAACCGCAAGATCATGCGCCACAACATGCTGAACGACCAGATCATGTCGTTCTTCAAGGGCTTCCGCCGTGACGCCCACCCGATGGCCGTGATGGTCGGTGTGGTCGGCGCGCTGTCCGCCTTCTACCACGATTCGCTGGACATCAACGACCCGCACCACCGCGAAGTGTCGGCCCACCGCCTGATTGCCAAGGTGCCGAACATCGCCGCCCAGGCTTATCGCTACAACAAGGGCCTGCCGTTCAGCTACCCGAAGAACGGCCTGACCTACTCCGAGAACTTCCTGCACATGATGTTCTCCACCCCGTGCGAAGAGTACAAGGTGAACAAGGTGCTGGCCAAGGCACTGGATCGCATCTTCATCCTGCACGCCGACCACGAACAAAACGCCTCCACTTCCACCGTGCGTCTGGCCGGTTCGTCGGGTGCCAACCCGTTTGCATGTATTGCCGCCGGCATCGCCTGCCTGTGGGGCCCGTCCCACGGCGGTGCCAACGAAGCCGTGCTGAAAATGCTGGATGAAATCGGCTCGGTGGACAAGGTGCCGGCCTTCATGGAAGGCGTGAAAGCCAAGACCCACAAGCTGATGGGCTTTGGTCACCGCGTGTACAAGAACTTTGACCCGCGCGCCAAGATCATGAAGGAAACCTGCGACGAAGTGCTGAACGAACTGGGTCTGCGTGACGATCCGAAGTTCCAGCTGGCGATGAAGCTGGAAGAAATCGCCCTGAGCGACCCGTACTTCATCGAGCGCAAGCTGTACCCGAACGTGGACTTCTACTCCGGCATCGTGCTGTCTGCCATCGGTATTCCGGTGTCGATGTTCACCCCGATCTTCGCCCTGGCCCGCACCGTGGGCTGGATCAGCCACTGGACCGAAATGATCTCCGATCCGGGCATGAAGATTGGCCGTCCGCGTCAGCTGTACACCGGCTCGCCGCGTCGCGACTATGTGCAAGTGCAAAATCGCGGCTGATACCCCCAGCCATACCGGAACGCAGTGCCTGTCAGTTGCGACGGATGGTGCGTTCCACGCGGTGCCTGGCACCGCATGTATTCCGCCCCGTCAGGGGCAGATGGCCGGCAGCGCAGGCTGCCGGTCCTTACCAGCTGCAGTAAAACAATAAAAATGAGGCACGAAACGCTCTCGGGCGCCGGCTGCCCTGATAATTGAGACAACGCCGGCGTGCCCCAGGACGCGGATCGTACCCGCTGCACGGGCAGTCAACAAAGGGTCGACCACATATCATGATGCAAACCTTGCAAAGCCATTCCTACCTGTTTGGTGGGAATGCACCGTTTATTGAGGAACTGTACGAGCAGTACCTCGCTGATGCCAACGCCGTATCGGGCGAATGGCGCGACTACTTCGACAAGCTCCAGCAGCAGCTGGGCGGGTCGGTGCGCGATGTGCCGCACCAGCCAATTCAGGAGTCGTTCATCCAGCTGGCCAAGCAGCCGCGCAGCAGCGTCGCCCCGAGCGCCGCCGCCGATGGTGCCTCGCTGCAAAAGCAGGTGGGCGTGCTCAAGCTGATCTCCGCTTACCGCGTGCTGGGTTCGCGCTGGGCCAATCTGGACCCGCTCAAGCGCATGGACCAATCGCCGGTGCGCGAACTCGACCCGGCCACCCATGGCCTGGCTGACGCCGACATGGCCGTGCAGTTCAACACCGGCTCGCTGGTCGGCCAGCAAAAAAAGCTGCCGCTGTCCGAGCTGCTGAAAAATCTCAAGCAAACGTACTGCGGCAATATTGGCCTGGAGTACATGCACATCACCAACTCCGAACAGAAGCACTGGATCATGCAGCGCTTCGAGGCGGATCTGTCTACCCCGAATTTCAGCAAGGAAGCCAAAAAGCGCATCCTCAAGCAAGTGACGGCCGCTGAAACGCTGGAACGCTACCTGCACACCAAATACGTCGGCCAGAAGCGCTTCTCGCTGGAAGGCGGCGAATCCATGATTGCCGCGCTGGACAACCTGATCCAGAACTCCTCGGCAGTCGGCGTGCAGGAAATCATCATCGGCATGGCCCACCGTGGCCGGCTGAACGTGCTGGTCAACACCCTGGGCAAGCTGCCGCGCGACCTGTTCGCCGAATTTGAAGGCCGCCCGGCGGTGGAACTGCCGTCCGGCGACGTGAAATACCATATGGGCTTCTCCACCGACATCCCGACCGCCAATGGCCCGGTGCATGTGTCGCTGGCGTTCAACCCGTCGCACCTGGAAATCGTCAACCCGGTGGTGGAAGGGTCGGTACGCGCCCGTCAGCAGCGCCGCCACGACACCGAGCGCCGTCAGGTGGTGCCGGTGCTGATTCATGGTGACGCCGCCTTTGGCGGCCTGGGCGTCAACCAGGGCACCTTCAACTTGTCGGGTACCCGTGGCTACGGCACTGGCGGCACCATCCATCTGGTGGTCAACAACCAGGTGGGCTTCACCACCTCCGACACCCGCGACATGCGCTCCACGCTGTATTGCACCGACGTGGCCAAGATGGTGGAAGCCCCGATCTTCCACGTCAATGGCGACGATCCGGAAGCCGTCTGCTACGTGATGCAGGCTGCGATGGACTTCCGCATGCAGTTCAAGCGCGATGTGGTGATCGACCTTGTCTGCTTCCGGAAACTGGGCCACAACGAGGGCGACGACCCGATGCTGACCCAGCCGATGATGTACAAGAAAATCGCCAAGCATCCAGGGGTGCGCGCCAAGTACGCCGAGCGTCTGGTGGCCGAGGGCGTGGTGCCGGCGGATGAAGCCGAAGGGCTGATTCGCGCCTACCGCGATGCGCTGGACAAGGGCGAGCACGTTGAACAGACCGTGCTGACCAACTACACCCGTTCGCACAAACTCGACTGGACGCCGTTCCTGGGCACCCACTGGGCACACCCGACCGACACCACCCTGCCGGCCAATGACCTCAAGCGTCTGGCCGAAAAAGCCACCACCGTGCCGGAAGGCTTCAAGCTGCACCCGACCGTGGACAAGGTGCTGGCCGCCCGTCGCGCCATGGGCGCTGGCGAGCAGCCGGTGGACTGGGGCATGGCGGAAATCCTGGCCTACGCCTCGCTGGTGGAAAACGGCTACGGCGTGCGCATCTCCGGCGAAGACTCGGGCCGTGGCACCTTCAGCCATCGCCACGCCGTGCTGCACGACCAGAACCGCGAACGCTGGGACCAGGGCAACTATGTGCCGCTGCGTCACCTGTCGGAAAACCAGGCTGAGTTCCTGGTGATCGACTCGATCCTGAACGAAGAAGCGGTGCTGGCCTACGAATACGGCTACGCCTGCTCGGCACCGGATCAGCTGGTGATCTGGGAAGCCCAGTTTGGCGACTTTGCCAACGGAGCCCAGGTGGCGATTGACCAGTTCATCGTTTCTGGCGAAACCAAGTGGGGCCGTCTGTGCGGCCTGACCATGATCCTGCCGCACGGCTACGATGGCCAGGGCCCGGAACACTCGTCCGCCCGTGTCGAACGCTACCTGCAGCTGTGCGCCGAGCACAACATCCAGGTGGTGATGCCGTCCACCGCTGCGCAGATGTTCCACATGCTGCGCCGTCAGGTGCTGCGCCCGTATCGCAAGCCGCTGGTGATCATGCTGTCCAAGCGTCTGCTGCGCCTGAAGGATTCGCTGTCGCCGCTGGCCGACCTGACTTCCAGCAGCTTCAAGCCGGTGATTGGCGACACCACCGACCTGGACGCCAAGAAGGTCAAGCGCGTGGTGGTGTGCGCCGGTCAGGTGTACTACGACCTGTTCAATGCCCGCAAGGAAGCCGGCAACGACGAAGTGGCGATTGTGCGCCTGGAACAGCTCTATCCGTTCCCGACCGAACAGCTGGCTGCCGAACTGGCCAAGTACCCGCATGCCCGCGAACTGATGTGGGCGCAGGAAGAGCCGAAAAACCAGGGGGCGTGGTACCAGATCCGCCACCGTCTGGAAAAACTGCTCAGCGGCAAGCAAACCCTGCAGTTTGCCGGTCGTCCGTCGTCGGCTTCGCCGGCGGTAGGCTATATGTCCAAGCATGTGGCCCAGCTCAAGGCGCTGCTGGCCGACGCCGTGGCCAAGTAAGCCGAGTGAACCCCGGTGCCAGAAGGCATCGGGGCGCTGTGCCCACCCCAATACAATGAAGGGCAGCCCACTGGCTGCCCAACGAGGAGACCCTCAATGCTGATCGAAATCAAAATCCCGGTGTTTGCCGAATCCGTGACCGAAGGCACCATCGCCGCCCTGCACAAAAAAGTGGGCGACGCCGTGGCGCGTGATGAAAACCTTGCCGACATCGAAACCGACAAGATCATGCTCGAACTGCCGGCCCCGCAAGCCGGTGTGCTGGTGGAACTCAGCGTGGCCGCTGGCGACACCGTGACCAGCCAGCAAATCATTGGCAAGATCGACACCGCCGCCAGCGTGGCCGCTGCCGCCCCGGCGGCTGCCGCCGCTGCCCCGGCAGTGGCCGAAGTGTCGGCCCAGGCCGGCAACAACGAAGTGCTGGCCATGCCGGCAGCCAAAAAGCTGGCCGCTGAAGCCGGCGTGGATCTGTCGTCGGTGGCGGGTTCCGGTCGTGATGGCCGGGTGCTGAAAGAAGACGTGGCCGCTGCCGCCAGCAAGCCGGCGGCCAAGCCGGCAGCGGCGCCGGTGGTGGTGGCAGTGGGCGAGCGTCCGGAACAGCGCGTGCCGATGACCCGCCTGCGCAAGGTGGTGGCCGAGCGTCTGGTGCAGTCGCAACAGACCAACGCCATCCTGACCACCTTCAACGAAGTCAACATGAAGCCGTTGATGGACCTGCGCAACCAGTACAAGGACAAGTTCGAAAAAGCCCACGGCGTCAAGCTGGGCTTCATGGGCTTCTTTGTGAAGGCTGCCGTGCACGCCCTGAAGAAATTCCCGATCCTGAACGCCTCGGTCGATGGCACCGACATCGTTTACCACGGTTACTTCGACATCGGCGTGGCCGTGGGCAGCCCGCGTGGCCTGGTGGTGCCGGTGATCCGCAATGCTGACCAGCTCAGCCTGGCCGACATCGAGAAGCAGATTGCCGACTTCGGCAAGCGCGCCCAGGAAGGCAAGCTGGGCCTGGACGAACTGACCGGCGGCACCTACACCATCTCCAATGGCGGCACCTTTGGTTCGATGATGTCCACCCCGATCATCAACCCGCCGCAATCGGCCATTCTCGGCATGCACGCCACCAAGGAACGCGCGGTGGTGGAAAACGGCCAGATCGTGGCCCGCCCGATGATGTACCTGGCTCAATCCTACGATCACCGCATCATCGATGGCCGCGAAGCCGTGATGAGCCTGGTGGCGATCAAGGACGTGATTGAAGATCCGGCCCGCCTGATCCTCGACCTGTAATTTTCGTCACGGCGCACCGGCCCAGCCGGCGGGTGCGCCGTTGCCGTCTCTGCCTGTTTTCAGGAGTATCTCGAATGAGCCAAAGTTTTGACGTCGCCGTCATCGGCGGTGGCCCCGGTGGTTATGTGGCAGCCATCCGCGCTGCCCAGCTGGGTTTCAGCACCGTGTGTGTGGACGCCTTCAAAAACCCGCAGGGCAAGCCCAGCCTGGGCGGTACCTGCCTGAACGTGGGTTGCATCCCGTCCAAGGCGCTGCTGCAATCCTCGGAAAACTACCACGCCGTTCAGCACGATTTTGCCGATCACGGCATTACCGTGGCCAACACCCAGATCGACATCGGCAAGATGCTCGAACGCAAAAACGGCATCATCACCAAAAACGCTGCCGGCATTGCCTTCCTGTTCAAAAAGAACAAAGTGGCCAATGTGCATGGCCTGGGCAAGCTGGTGGGTCGCCAGAACGAAAAATGGCTGATTGAAGTCAGCGAAGGCGGCGAAACCCAGCAGATCGAAGCCACCCATGTGATCGTCGCCACCGGCTCCAACCCGCGCCCGCTGCCGGGTGTGGAAGTGGACAATGTGCGCGTGCTGGACAATGCCGGCGCACTGGCGCTGGATCAGATTCCGGCCCGTCTGGGCGTGATCGGCGCGGGCGTGATTGGCCTGGAAATGGGCAGCGTGTGGAAGCGCCTGGGTGCCGAAGTCACCGTGCTGGAAGCCATGCCCACCTTCCTGGCTGCCGTGGACGAGCAAATCGCCAAGGAAGCGCACAAATACCTGACCAAGGACACCGGCCTGGTGATCCACAACGGGGTGAAAATCGGCTCGATTGAAAACGGTGCCGATGCCGTTACCGTCAAGTACGAACTCAACGGCGAAGCGCAGGAACTGGTGGTGGACAAGCTGATTGTCGCCATTGGCCGCGTGCCCAACACCGCCGGCCTGAATGCCGAAGGCGTGGGCCTGCAGATCGACGAACGCGGCTTTATCGTGGTGGACGACCACTGCCACACCAACCTGCCCAATGTCTGGGCCATTGGTGACGTGGTACGCGGCCCGATGCTGGCACACAAGGCCAGCGACGAAGGCGTGGCCGTGGCCGAGCGCATTGCCGGCCAGAAGCCGCATCTGGATTTCAACACCATCCCGTGGGTGATCTACACCCATCCGGAAATTGCCTGGGTGGGCAAGACCGAACAGCAACTGAAGGCCGAAGGCGTCGATTACAAAAAAGGCACCTCCGGTTTTGCCGCCAATGGTCGCGCCCTGGGTCTGGGCATGACACAGGGCACGGTGAAGGTGCTGGCTTGCGCCAAGACCGACCGCATCCTGGGCGTACACATCATCGGCCCGATGGCTTCCGAACTGGTGGCCGAAGCCGTGGCGGCGATGGAATTCTCCGCCAGCAGCGAAGACCTTGCCCGCATCGTCCATGCCCACCCGAGCCTGTCGGAAGTGGTGCATGAAGCTTGCCTGGCCGCCGACAAGCGCGCCCTGCACGGCTGATGATTTTTCAGTGGGCCACGCGGAATTGCCCGCATGGCCCACACCTCGCCCCTGAAAAAAAGAGAGACAGACACATGAACCTGCACGAATACCAAGCAAAAGAATTGCTGGCCAAATACGGCCTGCCGGTGCAACAAGGCGTCCTCGCCACCAACGGCGAAGAAGCTGCCGCTGCTTTCGACAAGCTGGGCGGCAAGTTTGCCGTGATCAAGGCCCAGGTGCATGCCGGTGGTCGCGGCAAGGCCGGCGGCGTGAAAGTGGTGAAGAGCCGCGAAGAAGCTGCTGACATCACCAATGGCCTGATCGGCAAAAACCTGGTGACCTACCAGACCGACGCCAATGGTCAGCCGGTAAACAGCGTGCTGGTATGCGAAGACATGTACCCGGTACAGCGCGAACTGTACCTGGGTGCCGTGGTAGACCGCTCGTCGCGCCGCGTGACCTTCATGGCTTCCACCGAAGGCGGCGTGGAAATCGAAGAAGTCGCCCACAACACCCCGGAAAAAATCCTGAAAGTCACCGTCGATCCGCTGGTCGGCCTGCAGCCGTTCCAGGCGCGTGACGTGGCGTTCCAGCTGGGTCTGGAAGGCAAGCAGATTGGCGAATTCGTCAAGCTGATGACCGGTGCGTACAACGCCTTTGTGGAAAACGATTTCGCCCTGTTCGAAATCAACCCGCTGGCCATCCGTGGCGACGGCAGCCTGGCCTGCGTGGACGCCAAGGTCGGCATCGACTCCAACGCCCTGTATCGCCTGCCGGCTGTGGCCGCCCTGCGCGACAAGTCGCAGGAAAACGAACGTGAACTGAAGGCCAGCGAGTTCGAACTGAACTACGTGGCGCTGGAAGGCAATATCGGTTGCATGGTGAACGGTGCCGGTCTGGCCATGGCCACCATGGACATCATCAAGCTCAAGGGTGGCCAGCCGGCCAACTTCCTGGACGTGGGCGGCGGTGCCACCAAGGCACGCGTGATCGAAGCGTTCAAGCTGATTCTGGCCGACCCGTCGGTGCAAGGCGTGCTGATCAACATCTTCGGTGGCATCGTGCGTTGCGACATGATTGCCGAAGCCATTATCGCCGCCGTCAAGGAAGTGAACGTGACCGTGCCGGTGGTGGTGCGCCTGGAAGGCAACAACGCCGAAGCCGGTGCCAAGCTGCTGGATGAATCCGGCCTCAAGCTGACCTCGGCACAAGGCCTGAACGACGCCGCCGAGAAAATCGTCGCTGCCGTCAACGGTTAATGTGGAGCGAGGCCAACGGCGACGGGCGTGCGCCGCATCAAGCCTCCTCCTGAATGACACGCCTGACACCCAATTTGAGGTTACACAATGAGCGTACTCGTTAATAAAGACACCAAAGTCCTCGTTCAAGGCTTTACCGGCAAGAACGGCACCTTCCACTCCGAACAGGCGCTGGCCTACGGCACCCAGGTGGTGGGCGGCGTGACCCCGGGCAAGGGCGGCAGCCAGCATCTGGGCCTGCCGGTGTTCAACACCATGCGCGAAGCCGTGCGCGAAACCCAGGCCGATGCCTCGGTGATCTATGTGCCGGCACCGTTTGTGCTGGATTCCATCGTCGAAGCCGTGGACGCTGGCATCAAGCTGATTGTCACCATCACCGAAGGCGTGCCGACCATCGACATGCTCAAGGCCAAGCGCTACATCGAGCAAACCGGTGGCGTGCGCCTGATTGGCCCGAACTGCCCCGGCATCATCACCCCGGGCGAATGCAAGATCGGCATCATGCCGGGTCACATCCACAAGCCGGGCAAGATCGGCATCGTGTCGCGCTCCGGCACCCTGACCTACGAAGCCGTGGCGCAAACCACCGCTGCCGGCCTGGGCCAGTCCACCTGCATCGGTATCGGCGGCGACCCGATTCCGGGCACCAGCCACATCGACGCGCTGGAACTGTTCCAGAACGACCCGGCCACCGAAGCCATCATCATGATCGGTGAAATCGGCGGCACCGCCGAAGAAGAAGCCGCTGAATTTGCCAAGTCCAATGTGACCAAGCCGATCGTCGGTTACATCGCTGGCGTGACCGCACCGAAGGGCAAGCGCATGGGCCATGCCGGTGCCATCATCTCTGGTGGCAAGGGCACCGCAGAAGAAAAGTTTGCCGCCTTCGACCGCGCCGGCATCCGCTACACCCGCAGCCCGGCCGAACTGGGCAGCACCCTGGTGGCCCTGCTGAAAGAAAAAGGCATGCTGTAAGCCTGTGCGACTGCCGGCTATGGCCGGCATCACAGCAGAGTAAAAAAAGCCACCCGATGTCGGGTGGCTTTTTGCTGGGAGCAAAACCACGCTGTCGGACATGCTCCGGGTGGCACAGAATAATGGCCTGCCGACAGGCCCCCGGCAAAGTCGAGGCTTGCCGCGCAAGAAACCCCAGCGCATCGGAACCCAGCAAAAATCTGCCAGATTATCCAAACGGCGTGTTTATTCCGGCCACAGGCATTGAAATTGCCCGTCTTCCCCCTATCTGGTGAAGGTCTTTCCCAACCCATTGAACAGAAGATCATGAGTACACAAAAGGAAACCCTCGGATTCCAGGCAGAAGTCAAACAGCTGCTTCAGTTGATGATTCACTCCTTGTATTCGGACAAGGAAATTTTCTTGCGCGAACTCATTTCCAATGCTTCCGACGCTGCCGACAAGCTGCGTTTTGAAGCGCTGGATGCCCCGGCCCTGTACGAGCAGGACGGCGAGTTGCGCATTCGCCTGAGCGTGGACCGCGAAGCGCGCACGCTGACGCTGACCGACAACGGCATCGGCATGAGCCGCGACGAGGTGATCGAACATATTGGCACCATCGCCAAATCCGGCACCCGGGCGTTTTTTGAGCAGCTGACCGGCGATGCACGCAAGGATGCCAACCTGATTGGCCAGTTTGGTGTGGGCTTTTACTCGGCCTTTATCGTGGCCGACAAAGTCACGCTGACCACCCGCCGCGCCGGCCTGCCGGCCAGCACCGGGGTGCGTTGGGAATCCGCCGGTGAAGGCGATTACACCCTGGAAAGCGTGGACGTTCCGGCGCGTGGCACCCAGATTGTGCTGCACCTGCGCGAAGGCGAAGACGAACTGCTGAACGACTGGCAGCTGAAAACCATCATCCGCAAATACTCCGACCACATCACCCTGCCGATTGAAATGCCGACGCCGGAAGTGACCGACGAAGAAGGCAAGCAAACCCAGGCTGCGGGCTGGGAAACCGTCAACAAGGCTTCCGCGCTGTGGGCGCGGGCCAAAAACGACATCAGCGACGACGAATACAAGGCGTTTTACCAGCATGTGGCCCACGACTACAGCGACCCGCTGGCCTGGACCCATGCCCGCGTGGAAGGCCGTCAGGAATACACCCAGCTGCTCTACCTGCCGTCGCGTGCACCGTTTGACCTGTACGACCGCGACGCCCGCCACGGCGTGAAGCTGTATGTGCGCCGTGTGTTCATCATGGACGACGCCGACAAGCTGATGCCGCAATACCTGCGCTTTATCCGTGGGGTGATTGATTCTGCCGACTTGCCGCTGAACGTCAGCCGCGAGCTGCTGCAAGGCAACAAGGACATCGACGCCATCCGCGCCGGCTGCGTGAAAAAAGTGCTGGGCATGCTGGAAGACCTGGCAGACAACCAGGCCGACAAGTACGCCACCTTCTGGAAAGAATTTGGCCAGGTGCTGAAAGAAGGCGTGGGCGAGGACTTTGCCAACCGTGAACGCATTGCCAAGCTGCTGCGCTTTGCCTCCACCCAGGCCGGCAACGATGGCCAGACGGTCAGCCTGGCTGACTACGCCAGCCGGATGAAGCCGGAACAGGACAAGATTTACTATCTCACCGCCGACAGCTACACCGCTGCGCTGGCCAGCCCGCACCTGGAAGTGTTCCGCAAGAAGGGCGTGGAAGTGCTGCTGCTGACCGACCGGGTGGACGAGTGGGTCACGTCGCACCTGAACGAGTTTGACGGCAAGAGCCTGGTGTCGGTGGCGCGCGGCGCGCTGGACTTGGGCGCGCTGGAAGACGAAAGCGAAAAAGCCAGCCAGAAAGCCAGCGAAGAAGCGATGAAGCCGCTGGTAGACGCGCTGACCGACACGCTGAAAGACAAGGTCAAGGAAGTGCGCGTCACTCACCGCCTGACCGAATCCCCGGCCTGCCTGGTGGCCGATGAGCACGCGATGAGCAGCCACCTGGAGCGCATGCTCAAGGCCGCCGGACAAAGCGTGCCCAGCAGCAAGCCGATTCTGGAGGTGAACCCGGAACACCCGCTGGTGCAAAAGCTGGACGCCGCCCGCAGCCAGGAAACCCGCTTTGCCGATCTGGCACATATCGTGTTTGACCAGGCGCTGCTGGCCGAAGGTGGCCAGCTGGAAGACCCGGCGGGCTTCGTCAAGCGGATCAATGCGCTGATGCTGGAACTGGCGGCCTGAGCCCTGTCACGTCCTATCACTGAGCCACGCGCATAAAAAAACTGCCGGCCCCTTTTATCGGGGCCGGCAGTTTTTTGCAAGAGAGCCCAGTCAGGGCATCGCGGGGTTCAGGTCAGGCGCGCTGGCCCAGGGTAACCGCCACGACACCAAGCAAGATCAAGCCAGCCGCCCCCAGCATGGCCATCGTCAGCGTTTCACCCAGCACCCCCACCCCCAGCGCCACCGCCACCAGTGGTGCCACAAAGGCAAACGTGGACACCAATGTCGGTGAAGTCACGCGCAATAGCCAGAAATACACCGGGTAGGCCAGCACCGTCACCACCAGCACCAGATAACCCAGCGCCCAGGCGCTGTCGGCGTTGACCGCCGACCAGCGAAATGCCTGCCACTGGCCGGTCAGCGCCGCCAGGCCAAGCAAGATCACGCCGGCCAGCAGCATTTGCGCGCTCATCCCCCACCACACCTGGCTATAGCCGCGTCCGGCCCGACGAAACAGAAAACTGCCCCAGGCCCACGCCAGCTGGGCCAGCACCAGCACGGCCACGGCGCCCAGACGGTCACGGTCTTGCAAGACATCCAGCCGGCTGCCCAGCAGCGCGGCCATGCCCACCACGCTCATCCCCAGGCCAAACAGCACCACCGGTGCAGGCCGGCGCTCATTGGGCAGCAGAGATTGCAGCACCACGGTCCACAGCGGCAGCGAGGTACACACCAAGGCCGCCAGACCTGACGGCAGATGCTGCACGCCGTACACCATGGCACCCTGGCCAATGCTCAGCATCAATACCCCGCCAATCACCATCAGCCGCGCATCATGCCAGCCCAGACGCATGCCGCCGGCGCGCTGCCAGGCCAGGCCGGCCAATAGCAGCCCGGCCAGCAAAAAGCGCAAACCGGCCAGCACCAGGCTGGGAAACCCGGCCAGCGCCAGATGGTTGGCCAGAAACGTGCTGCCCCAGCCCAGATACAACACGGCAAATCCGGCCAGCACGGCCAGGGTATGGCGCGAGATGCCGGGTAGGGCCAGCCTGGGCCAGAAGGGGCGACGTAATGCCAGAGGATGCTGGATAGACATGCTTTTCCCGATACATAAGGGTGAACAGTCTGCCATCCTAGCCGGAAGGCCAGCGGCAACCATCTGGATTGGGGGGGTGATTGATTTGATTTGGCTATGGATGGGACACATGACCGACCAAGACTTGGCGGCAGGGCCAGCTTGCATTCACCCCCGGCAGAGGAGGGTGCAGGTGCCAACATGAAAAAAGCCTGCGCAAGCGCAGGCTTTTTAAAACTGGCGTCCCCACGGGGATTCGAACCCCGGTTATCGCCGTGAAAGGGCGGTGTCCTAGGCCTCTAGACGATGGGGACATCTGGCGCACCCGGAGCGATTCGAACGCCCGACCCTCTGGTTCGTAGCCAGATACTCTATCCAACTGAGCTACGGGTGCGCGGTTTGGCGGAGAAAGAGGGATTCGAACCCTCGATACAGGTTTAAGCCCGTATGCTTCCTTAGCAGGGAAGTGCCTTCGACCACTCGGCCATTTCTCCGTCCAGAGCCGCGAACTATACGCAGGTGCGCGGCGTCTGTCAAGCGGTGTGACGTATTATTGCGGCTGGTCCAGGCCAAATGCCTTGTGCAGCACGCGCACGCCCAGTTCCAGATACTTTTCGTCGATCAGCACCGACACCTTGATTTCCGAGGTGGAGATCATCTGGATATTGATGCCTTCTTCGGCCAAGGTGCGGAACATGGTGGAGGCAATGCCGGTGTGCGAGCGCATGCCCACGCCCACGATGGACACCTTGGCAATCTTGTCGTCGCCGTCCACTTTGGCCGCGCCAACATGGGTTTGCACATCGCGCAGGATGGTCAGCGCCTTTTGGTATTCGCCACGCGGCACGGTAAACGAAAAGTCGGTGGTGCCGGATTCACCCATGTTCTGGATGATCATGTCCACTTCGATGTTGGCGTCAGCCACCGGGCCCAGAATCTGGTAGGCAATGCCCGGCTTGTCCGGCACACCCTTGACGTTGATGCGTGCTTCGTTGCGGTCAAAGGCGATGCCGGCGACTGCTGCTTTTTCCATTTTTTCGTCTTCCTCAAACGTAATCAGCGTGCCTTCGCCTTCTTCTTCAAAGCTGGAGAGGACACGGAGCTTAACCTTGTACTTGCCGGCGAATTCCACCGAGCGGATTTGCAACACCTTAGAGCCCAGGCTGGCCATTTCCAGCATTTCTTCAAAGGTGATGGTGGACAGCTTGCGCGCTTCGGGCACCACACGCGGGTCGGTGGTGTACACGCCATCCACGTCGGTGTAGATCTGGCATTCGTCAGCCTTCAGCGCGGCGGCAATCGCCACTGCCGAGGTATCGGAACCGCCACGGCCCAGCGTGGTGATGCTGCCGGATTCGTCGATACCCTGGAAACCGGCCACCACCACCACGCGCCCGGCGTCGAGGTCGGCGCGCATGCGCTTGTCTTCGATCGACTGAATGCGGGCCTTGGTGTAGGAATTGTCAGTGGCCATCGGCATTTGCCAGCCGGTGTAGCTGATGGCGTCCACGCCAATGGCCTTCAGGGCCATCGACAGGAGACCGATGGTGACCTGTTCGCCGGTGGATGCAATCACATCCAGCTCACGCGGATCGGGAATCGACTGGATTTCGCGGGCCAGGCCAATCAGGCGATTGGTTTCGCCGCTCATGGCCGATACCACGACCACCACTTGATGGCCTTGGGCATGCCATTTGGCCACGCGCCGGGCGACGTTCTTGATGCGCTCTGTCGAGCCCACCGAAGTGCCGCCGTATTTCTGAACGATAAGAGCCATTGCTTGTAGCTTCTTGATGATGAAGATGAAGGAAAAAAATCACAGATTCATCTGATTTTAACCAAATTGGCCAGCCAAGACGAGAGCCGCCGATGTGCAGGTGCGGCAATTGTCTGCCAGATGGCATGATGCATGCCTTCTCCTGGCCATCCGCCAGCGCTACACTGCGCGTTTTGCCTGACTTTACTGAGTGGGATTTCCCATCATGTCACCTCGTATCCTGTTCGTTGAAGATGACTTTGAACTGGCCAAGCTGATTGGCGAATTCCTCACCCGCAACGGGTTCCTGATTCACCATATCGACCGTGGCGACACCGTCGAGGCGGCCATTGCCGAGCACGACCCCGACCTGCTGCTGCTGGACATCATGCTGCCCGGCAAGGATGGCCTGTCAATTTGCCGCGATCTGCGCCCGGCGTTTACCCGGCCCATCATCCTGCTGACCTCGGTGGGCAGCGACATGAACCAGGTGCTCGGGCTGGAGCTGGGGGCCAACGACTATGTGGTAAAAACCACGCCGCCGGCAGTGCTGCTGGCGCGTATCCGCGCCCAGCTGCGCCAGCACGAGCCACAAACCCTGGCGGGCAGCCGGTCAGCCACGCCGGCACTCAGCCAGGTGTTGCATTTTGGCCGACTGGTGATCGACGCCGCCAACCGTGATGTCAAACTGGACGGCCACAGCGTGGTGCTGTCCACCAGCGACTTCGACCTGCTCTGGCTGCTGGCCAGCCAGGCCGGGGAAACCCTGTCGCGCGATGCGCTGCTCAAGGCGCTGCGCGGGGTGGAGTACGACGGGCTGGACCGCAGCATCGACGTGGCGGTGTCGCGGCTGCGCAAAAAACTGGGCGACGATCCTAACGAGCCGCACAAGATCAAAACCGTGCGCAACCGGGGCTACCTGTTTGTCCGCTCCGGCTGGGACAGCTGATGCGGCGGATCTTCATCCAGTTTTACCTCACCCTGGTCATCAGCTTTATCGGGGCCATTGCCCTGGCCGGGGCCATTTACGGCCAGGTGGTGGACAAGGTCAGCGACCGCTACCTGAACGATATTTTTCGCGCCACCGTCAGCCTGCTGCAAACCACCCTGAGCGAAGAACCGGTGGACCAGTGGAATGCCCGGCTGGACACCCTGGGGCTGTCGCTGCCCTACCCGATCAAGGTTGAGCCGCTGGACACCTACGAGCTGAGCGCCGACAACCGCGCCGCACTGGCCGATGGCGATATTGTCATGCTGGCCGACACCTACCAGTTTTTGCAGCGGGTGCCAGAAACCGGCTATATGCTCACCTTAGGCCCGGTGGATTATCTGTATTTTCTGCATGAAATCCAGTCGTTCGACTACCTGATGCTGGGCCTGGCCGCCCTGTTTCTGGGCGTACCCGCCTTTGCCTGGATGCGCCCGCTCTGGCGGCAGCTGATGCACCTCAAGCGGGTGGCGCGCCAGCTGGGCGCGGGCAATCTGGACGCCCGCACCAGCCTGCCCGACGACTCCGGCGTGGCCGAGCTGGGCAGCACCATCAACACCATGGCCGACAATCTGCAATCGCTGATCCAGTCGCGGCGTGAACTGCTGGACGCGGTGTCGCACGAGCTGCGCACGCCGATTGCCCGGCTGCGCTATCGGCTGGCCATGCTGGAAGACGGCGTGGCCGACGATGCCCGCGAAGCGATGGACCGCGACATCAGCAGCATCGACCGGATGATTGAAGAGCTGCTGCTGTATTCCCGGCTGGACCAGGGCCACGACCTGCTGCACCCCGAACGGCTGCCCCTGTGGCCGTGGCTGAACGAAGTACTGGCCCGGCATGGCGAAGACTTCCCCCAGGTGCGCTACACCCTGCGCCCCACCCCGGCCAGCCTGCACGAACAGCAGGCCGAGGTGGACGGGTTTTATCTGGAGCGGGCGCTGTCCAATCTGCTGCGCAACGCCGCCCGCTACGGCCAGGGCGAGGTGGCGGTGACGCTGGGCTGCGATGGCCAGCACTGGTGGATTGAAGTGGAAGACAACGGCCCCGGTATTCCCGAAGCAGAGCGTGAACGGGTGTTCGAGCCCTTTGTGCGGCTGGACCACAGCCGCAGCCGGCGCACCGGCGGCTATGGCCTGGGGCTGGCAATTGTGCGCCGGATCATGGGCTGGCATGGCGGTCAGGCCAGCGTGCAGGCATCGGCGCTGGGCGGGGCGTGTTTTGTGCTGCGCTGGCCGGTGACGCTGCCCAGATTACATTCGCTGGTGCCATCGACACGGGGCGATGAAGCTGACGAAGCCACGTAAGCGGCATGCCCCAAGCAATAAGCCCCACCGGGTGAACCGGCGGGGCCATATGACTCAATGCGAGTGGGTGGTGCGTGCCGCTTTCACTTCTTCGGCATGAATCTGCTCTGCCCGGCGGCCCTCCCAGTAGTGGGCATGCGCAATGCCCAGTGCCTGCGGGTGGAACAGCGGATCCTTGCCCTGAGCCTGCTGCGCCTCGTAGTCCTTCAGCGCCGCCAGCGCCGGCTTTTGCAGCAGCAAAATGGCAATAATATTCAGCCAGGCCATCAGCCCCACGCCAATATCGCCCAACCCCCAGGCCAGTTCAGCGGTTTTTACCGTGCCGTACACGGTGGAGGCCATGATGGCAAACTTCAGCAGCAGGGTCAGCCACGGACGGTTGATCTTGCGGTTGATATAGGCAATATTGGTTTCGGCGATGTAGTAGTAGGCAATGATGGTGGTGAAGGCAAAAAAGAACAGCGCCACCGCCACAAACAGATTGCCAAATCCCGGCATGATGTTTTCCATGGCGGTCTGCACATAGCCCGGACCCGCCGCCACGCCAGCAATGCCGGTGTAAATGGCCTTGCCGGTGCCGTCCTGCACATTGTACTGGCCGGTAATCAGCAGCATGAAGGCGGTGGCCGAGCAGACAAACAGCGTATCCACATACACCGAGAACGCCTGCACCAGACCCTGCTTGGCCGGATGGGTAACGGCAGCGGCAGAAGACGCATGCGGGCCGGTGCCCTGTCCGGCTTCATTGGAATACACGCCGCGCTTGACCCCCCATTGAATGGCCAACCCCAGCAGCGCACCAAAGCCAGCGTCGGCACCCACGGCGCTGCGCAGGATCAAACCCAGCACGTCCGGCAGGCGCTCAATGTGCAAGGCGATGATCACGCAGGCCACGATGATGTAGCCCAGCGCCATGAACGGTACGATAACTTCGGCAAAGCGGGCAATGCGCTGCACGCCGCCAAAGATGATAAAGCCCAGCAACACGGCCAAAATCGCCGCCGTGGCTTCTGGGGCCATGCCCAGCGCGGTGTTCAGGCTGCTGGCGATACCGTTGGCCTGCACGCCTGGCAGCAGCACGCCGCAGGCAATAATGGTGCAGACGGCAAACACCCAGGCGTACCACTTCATGCCCAGGCCTTTTTCGATGTAAAACGCCGGGCCGCCGCGATACTGGCCGTCGAGTTTTTCTTTGTAGATCTGGCCCAGGGTGGATTCGACAAACGCCGAGCTGGCCCCCAGAAACGCCACCATCCACATCCAGAACACCGCGCCGGGGCCACCAAAGGTGATAGCAGTGGCCACGCCGGCGATATTGCCAGTGCCTACCCGGCCAGCCAGGGTCATGGCCAGCGCCTGAAACGACGACACCCCGGCATCGCTGCTCTTGCCGTCAAACATCAGCCGGATCATTTCGCGGAAATGGCGCACCTGAGCAAAACGGGTACGCACAGAAAAATACAGCCCCACGCCCAGGCACAGATAGATCAGCGCCGGGCTCCAGATCAGTGCATTGAGGTGATTAACCCAGGCATCGATTGCCATACGCCCTCCTTCAAACAAACCAAGCCACCACGCAAATGGCAGAAAACCCTTCGCCGCACCAGCGCAGCGAAGGCATGAAGCCGCGCACGATAACCACTTTGCCTTGGCAGGGCTACAAAGCACTGGAAAATCAGAAAAAAACGGTGATATTGAAAGAAAAATAACGCTCCACCAGGGCTATTCAATAACAAAACAGCTATTACAGCGTTTTTCACTTCTTGGCATTGCCCGTTTTCTGCCTGGGCCAGTTGCCATCACACATTGAGTTCCTTGGCCAAACCGTCTATAGCCTGTGTATCACCCTGCCGAGCACTGCCGTTTGAACCCCTTGGTTTCCCCTGTTTGGGTCTTGTTCCTGCCCCTGCTGGCGCAGGTTTTGCTGGGACACTTTCAGCTACCATTTTTTGCCAGGTCATCACGGCAGAATCTGCCCTGCCAAGATTTGCAGTGCAGCATGACAATGTGTTTTGCATAAATTTGCTGTTTTTCCGTGACGCTATGCTATACCGAATTAACGCCCCTCTGACCCAGGGGCGGCTGCCCGCGCAAACGCCGGATGCCCCCTCAGGCCCAGCGTCAGCCCGCCAGCCAAGCCCGCTCGCACACACGCACCGTCGCCGCACAGGAGTCTCATCATGAACGCCGATATCTTTGCCAGTTTCGCCAGCCGTTATGATCGCAGTCGGGAAGAGGAATATTCGCTGAAGGAATTCCTCGAAATTTGCCGGCAGAATCCGTCCGCCTACGCCACGGCGTCCGAGCGCATGCTGATGGCGATTGGCGAGCCCGAGCTGATTGACACCCGCCACGACTCGCGGCTGTCGCGCATCTTCACCAACAAGGTGCTCAAGGTGTATCCGGCGTTTCGCGAGTTTTACGGCATGGAAGAAGCCATCGAGCAAGTGGTGGCTTACTTTCGCCATGCGGCGCAGGGGCTGGAAGAAAAGAAACAGATTCTCTATCTGCTCGGCCCGGTGGGCGGCGGCAAGTCGTCGATTGCCGAAAAGCTCAAGGAGCTGATGGAAAAGGTGCCGTTTTATTGCATCAAGGGTTCGCCGGTGAACGAATCGCCGCTGGGGCTGTTCAATGCCGACGAAGACGGCGAGATTCTGCAGGAACAGTTCGGCATCCCGCTGCGTTACCTGAAAACCATCCCCAGCCCGTGGGCGGTCAAGCGGCTGCAGGAGTTCAACGGCGACATCAACCAGTTTCGGGTGGTGAAACGCTATCCGTCGGTGCTGCGCCAGGTGGCGGTGTCGAAAACCGAGCCGGGGGATGAAAACAACCAGGATATTTCCAGCCTGGTGGGCAAGGTGGACATCCGCAAGCTGGAGAAATTTGCCCAGGACGATCCGGACGCCTACAGCTACTCCGGCGGGCTGTGCCTGGCCAACCAGGGCTTGCTGGAATTTGTGGAAATGTTCAAGGCACCGATCAAGGTGCTCCACCCGCTGCTGACCGCCACCCAGGAAGGCAACTTCAAGGGCACCGAAGGCTTTGGCGCGATTCCGTTTGAGGGGGTGATTCTGGCCCACTCGAATGAGTCGGAATGGAAAACCTTCCGCAACAACAAGAACAACGAAGCCTTCCTCGACCGGATTTACATCGTCAAGGTGCCGTATTGCCTGCGGGTGAGCGAGGAAATCCAGATTTACGACAAGCTGCTGAAAAACTCGTCGCTGGCCAAAGCGCCATGCGCCCCCGGCACGCTGAAGATGATGGCGCAGTTTGCCGTGCTGTCGCGGCTGAAAGACCCGGAAAACTCCAGCCTGTTCAGCAAGATGCAGGTGTACGATGGCGAAAACCTGAAAGACACCGACCCCAAGGCCAAATCGATTCAGGAGTACCGCGACTATGCCGGAGTAGACGAGGGCATGAACGGCCTGTCCACCCGCTTTGCCTACAAGATTCTGTCGCGGGTGTTTAACTTTGACCACACCGAAGTGGCGGCCAACCCGGTGCATCTGCTCTACATTCTGGAGCAGCAGATCGAGCGCGAGCAGTTCCCGCAGGAAACTGAACAGAAGTACATGACCTTCCTGAAGGAATACCTGGCACCCAAGTATGTGGAATTTATTGGCAAGGAAATCCAGACCGCCTATCTGGAAAGCTACTCCGAGTATGGCCAGAACATCTTTGACCGCTATGTGACCTTTGCCGACTACTGGATTCAGGATCAAGAGTTCCGCGACCCGGACACGGGCGAAAGCTTTGACCGCAATGCACTGAACAACGAACTGGAAAAGATCGAGAAACCTGCCGGGATTTCCAACCCGAAAGACTTCCGCAACGAAATCGTCAACTTCGTGCTGCGGGCGCGGGCCAATAATGCCGGCAAGAACCCAACCTGGACCAGCTACGAAAAGCTGCGCACGGTGATCGAGAAGAAGATGTTCTCCAACACCGAAGAGCTGCTGCCGGTGATTTCGTTCAATGCCAAGTCCAGCAACGACGAAGCGAAAAAGCACGAAGACTTTGTCAACCGCATGGTGGAAAAGGGCTACACCGCCAAGCAGGTGCGCCTGTTGTGCGAATGGTATCTGCGCGTCAGAAAATCGTCCTGATCGCGCCCCCGCGCAACGCCGGACCCACACCCCTGGGGCATGCCAGCCCAGGGGCGGTTACGGCCACGGCAATGACCCAGCGAAGGACGTGAACCATGTCTCACCTTATCGACAGACGGCTCAATGGCAAGAACAAGTCGGCGGTGAACCGCGAGCGGTTCCTGCGCCGGTTTCGTGCGCAAATCCGCCAGTCGGTGGCGCGCGCCATCAAGGGGCGCAGCATCACCGACATCAGCAGCGGCGAAAAAGTCACCATCCCGGTGCGCGACGTGTCCGAACCCACGTTTCACCATGGCTCGGGCGGCGTGCGCGACGTGGTGCATCCGGGCAATGAAGAATTTGTGGCCGGCGACCATATTGCCCGCCCGGATGGCGGTGGCGGCGGCAAGGGCGGCAAGGCGTCCGATCAAGGCGGCGGCGAAGACGACTTTGCCTTTGAACTCAGCCGCGAAGAGTTCATGAATTTTTTCTTTGAAGACCTGGCGCTGCCCAATCTGATCAAAACCCAGCTGACCGGCAACGAAGAATGGAAAAGCGTGCGCGCCGGCTACACCAGTGATGGCACGCCCACCAATATCAGCATTGTCCGTTCGCTGCGCGGCGCGCAGGCGCGGCGCATTGCCCTGGGCGCGCCCACCCTGGCCGAACTGCACGATGCTGAAGAAGAGCTCGACGAACTGCTGGAATCCTGCAGCGAGGACGACCCGCTGGTGCGGGCGCTGCGCAGCAAGATTCACCGCCTGCGCGACAAAGCCGCGAGCATTCCGTTTCTCGACCCGTTCGACCTGCGCTACAACAACCGCGCCCGCGTGCCCAAGCCCACCAGCCAGGCAGTGATGTTCTGCATCATGGATGTGTCCGGCTCAATGGACGAAGCGAAAAAAGACATCGCCAAGCGGTTTTTCATCCTGCTGTATCTGTTTTTGCAAAAGAGCTACGAAAAAATCGAGCTGGTGTTCATCCGCCACCACACCAGCGCGATGGAAGTAGACGAAGAAAACTTTTTTCACTCGCGTGAATCGGGCGGCACCGTGGTGTCGTCGGCGCTGGTGCTGATGCACGACATCATCCGCCAGCGTTACCCCACCGACGACTGGAATATCTACGCTGCGCAAGCCTCGGACGGTGACAACTGGGACAGCGACTCGGCCAATTGCGGCAAGCTGCTGGAAGCCCAGCTGCTGCCGCTGGTGCAATACTTTGCCTACATTGAAATCACCGAGGGCGAGCCGCAAAACCTGTGGTACGAATACCTGCGCGTGCAGAGCGGCAATCCGCAGTTTGCCATGCAGAAAATCCGCAACGCCGCCGACATCTACCCGGTGTTTCGCGAACTGTTCAAACGCCAGCCCAGCACGGGCCGTGAACTGGCCTAGCCAGCTTCCCACTCTAGGAGAGTCCGCCATGGCGCCCAGCCCCCGCACCCCGATCTCCACCAGCTCGGAATGGACCTTTGACCTGATCGAAACCTACGACCGGGAAATCCATGCCATTGCCTGTGACGAATTCGGCCTGGACATCTACCCCAACCAGCTGGAAATCATCACCGCCGAACAGATGATGGACGCCTACTCGTCAGTGGGCATGCCGGTGAACTACCACCACTGGAGCTTTGGCAAGCAGTTTGTCTCCACCGAAAAAAGCTACAAGCGCGGCCAGATGGGCCTGGCTTACGAGATTGTGATCAACTCCAATCCGTGCATTTCGTATCTGATGGAAGAAAACTCGATGACCATGCAGGCGCTGGTCATCGCCCACGCCGCATATGGCCACAACAGCTTTTTCAAGGGCAATTACCTGTTTCGCACCTGGACTGACGCCTCGGCCATCATCGACTACCTGGTGTTTGCCCGCGATTACCTCAGCCAGTGCGAAGAGCGCTACGGCTTTGATGCGGTGGAAATGCTGCTGGATTCGTGCCATGCGCTGATGAACTACGGCGTGGACCGCTACAAGCGCCCGGCCAAGCTGTCGCTGGCGCAGGAAAAACTGCGCCAGCACGAACGGGAAGCCTACCAGCAGCTGCAAATCAACGACCTGTGGCGCACCATCCCGCGCCGTCAGGCCAGCGAGGAGGGCAACGAGCCGCTGCGTTTTCCGGTTGAGCCGCAGGAAAACCTGCTGTACTTCATCGAAAAATCTGCCCCGCTGCTGGAGCCGTGGCAGCGCGAAGTGGTGCGCATCGTGCGCAAAGTGGCGCAGTATTTCTATCCACAACGGCAAACCCAGGTGATGAACGAAGGCTGGGCCACCTTCTGGCACTACACCCTGCTTAACCGCCTGTACGACAAGGGCCTGTGCACCGACGGCTTTATGATGGAGTTTTTGCAGTCGCACACCAATGTGATTTACCAGCCCCCCGTGACCAGCCGCTGGTATTCCGGCATCAACCCGTATGCACTGGGCTTTGCCATGTATCAGGACATGCGCCGCATTTGCGAAGCCCCCACTGCCGAAGACCGCGAATGGTTTCCCGACATGGCTGGCCAGCCCTGGCTGCCCACGCTGAACTTTGCCATGCGCAATTTCAAGGATGAAAGCTTTATTGCCCAGTACCTGTCGCCCAAGCTGATCCGCGACTTCCGCCTGTTTGCCGTGCGCGACGACGACCGCGCCGACAAGCTGTACGTGCCGGCCATCCACGACGAAAACGGCTACCGCAAGGTGCGGCAAACCCTGGCCGAACAATACAATCTGGGCTCACGCGAGCCGAATATCCAGGTGTGGTCGGTAGACGTGCGCGGCGACCGCAGCCTGACCTTGCGCCACACCCGGCACAACCGCCGCCCACTGGACAGCGGCAGCGCCGACGAGGTGATCAAGCATATTGCCCGGCTGTGGGGCTTTGATGTGCGGCTGGAAAGCGTGGACGAGCACGGCACGGTGGCACAGCAATTCAGCTGCAAAGTGGACAAAGACCGCCGCGAGCTGCTGTTTTAAGCCCGCCGCTGCCCGCCCTCCGGCCCTGAATCCGCCGGGGAGCGGGCAGAAAAACGCTTACACCAGCCCGAGCAACAAGCCCGCCCCGGCCACGGCAATCGCCGCACCCAACGCCCTGGCCAGCCGCTGCAGCGGCAGCGACACCCCCAACCCGATCAGATGCAGGCTGGCCGACGCCAGCACAAAGCCGGCAGCGTAGGCCAGCGGGCGGCCATCCAGCGGCATTTCCGTGCCATGGGCCAGGCCATGCAGCAGGGCAAACCCGCCGGCCAGCGCCAGACCCACCGCGCGCGGCAGCCGGGCCTGACCCGCCACCAGCAGGCCCAATACCAGCACCGACGCGGCAATGCCGCCTTCCACCCCCGGCAACGCCAGCCCGGCCATGCCCAGCGCACCACCCAGCGCCAGGAGCAGCACAAAACTCAACGGTGCCTGCCAGCGCACCGCGCCGCCTTGCTGACCGGCCCACAGGCCAATCGCCAGCATGGCCAGCAGATGGTCCAGCCCGCCCAGCGGGTGGCTGAAGCCGGCAAACAAGGTGGCGCTATCGTGGCCGCTGTGGGCCAGCGCCGCGTGGCTGGCCAGCGCCAGCGGAAAAACCAGCAGAAATTTACCCATGAGAAGCCTCCGGATTCAGGTTGAGCATGCCTTTGTCTTCGATCAGGGCAATGATGTCGGCCAGCCCCTGACCGGTTTTCAGATTGGAAAACAAAAATGGCCGTTCGCCGCGCATGGTTTTGGCGTCGCGCGCCATCACCTCCAGCGACGCGCCCACCAGCGGGGCCAGGTCGATCTTGTTGATTACCAGCAGATCCGACTTGCAAATGCCCGGCCCACCCTTGCGCGGAATTTTGTCGCCAGCAGAAACATCAATCACGTAAATGGTCAGGTCGGACAATTCCGGGCTGAAGGTGGCGGCCAGATTGTCGCCGCCAGACTCGACAAAAATCACCTCCAGATCGGGGTGACGGGCGTTAAGCCGGGCAATCGCCTCCAGATTGATCGACGCGTCTTCGCGGATGGCGGTGTGTGGGCACCCACCGGTTTCCACGCCGATGATACGGTCGGGCGACAGCGCCTCATTGCGTACCAGAAACTGGGCGTCTTCCTGGGTGTAGATGTCGTTGGTGACCACGGCAATGTGGTAGCGCTCACGCAGGGCGGTACACAATGCCCAGGTGAGGTGGGTCTTGCCGGATCCAACCGGCCCGCCGATGCCCACGCGCAGAGGGGTGGCTGACATGAAATGCTCCTTATTGAATCTGGCCCGCCATCAATAGAAAGCGGGCCGGGGTGAATCGTTGCCGGCGCACGCGCCGGATGAAAAATCCATCTTGCCAATCTCCCTCCCACGCCGTCATTCCCGCACAGGCCACGGCGCGTGACGGCCAGAATCAATCACCGTCCATCCAGCCTTCGCCCAGGCTCGCTGCAGACACTGGCCTGGGTCCCCGCCTACGCGGGGACGACGCGGTGGGGGGCATCGGGCAGCGGGGGTCAGGAGCAGCGGGGGTCAAAAGGCGCGGTAATCGCTTTCACCCTCCACCCCCGTCATTCCCGCGCAGGCGGGAATCCAGACGCCGCCACAGCGATCCGCTCTCCCCCATTGATCACGACCGGAATAGCCGGCTGTACTGGGTTTCGTGCTGCATGGCCATCCAGCTTTGCATCGGGGCCAGGCTGCTCAGTTGCCGGTCCGGCAGGCGGATGGCGCGCTGGGTGGCCTCGGCCAGCAGCGGCAGCAGCGCTGACATCAGTTGCTGGCCCACGGTTTGCCCCATGGGCAGTGCCTTCATCAACACCATCACCTGATTTTCCAGCCAACTCCACAAATACGCCTGCACCAGCGTGGCTTCGTCCAGCCCCAGCCGGCAGCCCGCCCAGCCGTAGGCCAGGATGAATGCCAGCTCGCCGGTTTGCAGCGTGGCAGGCAGCGGCTGGCTGGCGGTTTCCGGCAAGGCCAGCAGCAGCTGGCGCAGCGAATAGCCCATCTGCACGCTTTCCTGGCGCTGCTCGCGGCTGTCGCGGCTGGCCAGCAGGGTCTGGTTCAATGCCAGTAGCGCGGCGTCATCGCCAGCGGCGCTGGCGCGGTGGGCGCGTGCCAGCATTGGCGCGTCGTAGCGGCTGATCGGGCCGGCCAGCAGGCCGCACAGCCAGTGCTCGGCGCTGGCGCGGTCGTGAATCTGGCCCAGGTCGATGGCGGTTTCCAGCCCTTGCGAGTAGCTGTAGCCGCCAATCGGCAGGCCGGGGCTGGCCAGACGCAGGCATTGCAGCGCGGCCAGCGGGGTCATGTGCCATCGTCCGGGCTACCGTCGCGGCGAAACTGGTGCAGGCGCGGCGCATACTGAAACGCGCTGTCCTTGCCGTGCGAATGGTGATGGCCGCCGCCATATGCACCGGATTCTGGCTGAAACGGTGCCAGCAGCGGCTGCACCAGCATGCCCAGCTGTTCCAGCATGCCTTGCAGCACGCTGTCGGCCCCCAGGCGCAGCCAGCCTTCGCCCACCTGCACGGGCACATGGCGGTTGCCCAGGTGGTAGGCGGCGCGGTTCAGCTCGCGCGGGTTGATGGCACTGACGTGCAGCAGCGCTTCCGGCTGGGCGCACACCCGCACCACCCGGCCATCGTTGGCCTGCAGGCGATCGCCATCGGCCAGCGGCGGGCTGCCCGCCGGCAGGAAAATCGCCACGTCCTCGCCGTCGGCGCTGCGGGTGCGCAGCCGGGTTTTGCTGCGCAGCTCGTAACTGAGGGTCAGCGTCACGTCGCCGTGTTCGCCAGGGTCGGCATGGCGGGTAATGGTCAGCATGTCCGCCTCCTTAAAACAGGAAATAGCGCTGCGCCATCGGCAGCACGCTGGCCGGCTCGCACCACAGCAGCTCGCCGTTGGCGCGCACCTGATAGGTTTGCGGATCGACGGTGATGTCGGGCAGCCAGTTGTTGTGGATCAGGTCGGCTTTTTGCACGCTGCGGCAGCCTTGCACCGCCACCAGCCGCTTGGCCAGGCCAAGCTGGCCGCCAATGTCGGCATCCAGCGCCGCTTGCGAGACAAAGGTCACCGAGGTGGCGGTCATCGCCAGGCCAAAGCTGCCAAACATGGGCCGGTAATGCACTGGCTGCGGGGTGGGAATGCTGGCATTGGCGTCGCCCATGCTGGCAGCGGCAATCATGCCGCCCTTGAGGATCAGGCTGGGTTTGACGCCAAAGAACGCGGGCCGCCAGATCACCAGATCGGCCAGCTTGCCGGCTTCGATGCTGCCCACTTCGTGGGCGATGCCGTGGGTCAGCGCTGGGTTGATGGTGTATTTGGCGATATAGCGCTTGGCGCGGAAATTGTCGTTGCCTGGCCCGTCGTCGGGCAGCGCGCCGCGCTGGCGCTTCATTTTGTCGGCGGTTTGCCAGCAGCGCAGGATCACCTCGCCCACCCGGCCCATGGCCTGGCTGTCGGACGAGATCATGGAAAACGCCCCCAGATCGTGCAGGATGTCTTCGGCGGCGATGGTTTCGCGGCGGATGCGGCTTTCGGCAAAGGCCACGTCCTCGGCAATATTCGGGTCGAGGTGATGGCAGACCATCAGCATGTCCAGATGCTCGTCGATGGTGTTCACCGTGTAGGGCCGGGTCGGGTTGGTCGAGCTGGGCAGCACATTGGGCTGACCACAGGCCTTGATGATGTCCGGGGCGTGGCCGCCGCCCGCACCTTCGGTGTGGTAGGTGTGGATGGTACGGCCCTTGAACGCCGCCAGGGTGGCTTCGACAAAGCCGGATTCGTTCAGCGTGTCGGTGTGGATCGCCACCTGCACGTCCAGCTCGTCGGCCACGGAAAGGCAGTTGTCGATGGCCGCCGGGGTGGTGCCCCAGTCCTCATGCAGCTTCAGCCCGATGGCCCCGGCCAGCACCTGCTCGCGCAGCGGCTCCGGCAGGCTGGCGTTGCCCTTGCCGGTAAAGCCCAGGTTCATCGGAAAACTGTCGGCGGCCTTGAGCATCTGCGCCAGATGCCATGGCCCGGAGGTGCAGGTGGTGGCGTTGGTGCCGGTGGCCGGCCCGGTGCCGCCGCC
>ERZ724523.216-NODE-216-length-34026-cov-4.764829_pt1 | contig 34026 bp, 36 predicted proteins | sample MGYA00376056_ERZ724523 | MGnify/ENA primary metagenome ERZ724523 (study PRJEB28724, sample SAMN07190888) | wastewater metagenome | isolation source: influent of sewage treatment plant in Hong Hong | place: USA: Christiansburg, Virginia | collected 2016-03-01 ... | reverse complement strand
AGAATCGGTGCGCGACTCGGCGATTGCGCTTGGCTTTACCGTCGACACACCGGCTTATAGCAAAGTCGTCGCCAACCTCGATCAGACGCTGCGCGACAGCAATCCCGCGATAAACTTCACCGCCCCCGATCAGCACGGCTTTGTGATCGTCGAGGTCGGAGCCAGCGAAGTTCAGGCGACCTTCCATTTGATCGGTCAGACGGAGGTCAAGAGCGACTCGACGGGCCTCGACGCCACCACCTTGGCGACCAAGTTCACGACCCGCAAGTTCAAGATCGTCGGCGGCACCGTCACCGCCGTATAAGGCCCGCCGACTAGTCCTCTTCTTCTTCGACGTGCTTCTTGGCCGCGATGACCTTGTCCGCAAGCTGCTGCGGCATCTCTGCGTAGTGCGAGGTCGCAAGGCTGAAGCTGCCCCGCCCACCCGTTGCTGAACGCAAAAACGCCGAATAATCCAGCGTCTCGCTCATCGGTATCTGGGCCATCACGACCTGGTTTTTGCCCTGTGCTTCCATGCCGCCGATGTGGGCACGTCGGTTATTGAGATCACCGATGATCGCCCCCATGTAATCCTCGGGAATCGACACCTCGATCTTCATGTACGGCTCGAGCAACACCGGCTGCGACTGCTTGAAGGCGGCGAGGAAACCCTTGCTACCGGCCATTTCAAAGCTACGCGAGTCGCTGTCGACGTCGTGATACTTCCCGTCGAAGAGTCGCACTTTTACATCAGCAATTGGGTATCCAGCCAGGCCGCCTCGCGACATGCGCTCTTTGATGCCCTTTTCCACCGATGGAATGAACTGCCGAGGAATCGAACCTCCGACGATGGCATCTTCAAATATCAGGCCAGCCCCACGTGGTGCCGGCTCTAGATCGAGGAAGCAAACGCCGTACTGACCTTTGCCGCCGGTCTGCTTCTTGTGCTTGCCTTCGACGTTCTTGGCACGACCGCGAATGGTCTCTAGGTACGGAATGCGCGGCGGAGCCAAATCCACCTCGACGCCGGCCCGACGCAGCTTGTCGAGCGTCGCTTCGATGTGAACCGGTCCACAGCCACCGATCAGCGTTTCTTTGGTCGCGGCATCGTACTCAATCGAGAGCGCGAGATCCTCTTCGTGGAGGTCGTGCAGCTTCTGCGCCAGCTTCGCTTCGTCGGTCTTGCCCTTGATGTGAAGCGAATAACGAACCACCGGGGCCGGAATCTGCGGTGGCGCAAACTTCACCAGGTCTTTTTCGTCGGAGAATGTATCGCCGATGCGCGTCAGCTTCAGCTTCGCCAATCCAACGATGTCACCGGCATGCGCCTCCGGTACTCCCGTCCGCTTGCCGGGTGTAAAGACATACAGTTGACCGACGCGCTCGCCTTTGTCGTGGCTCGAATTCCAAATCGGAGAATCCGCCGTGATCTTGCCCGAGACAATTCGCACGAGCGCCAGCCTGCCAACGTCCGACGGAATGACCTTAAACACGAAGGCCGACAGCGGTTCGCTGCTCTTCGGTGAGCGCCGAACTTCACCGCCCGATTTGCCGATGCCAGTCCGAGTGCGCCCGAGCGAAGCGGCTGGCAACAGCGAAACCATCGCATCAAGCAGCGGCTGCACACCTCGATTCTGCGAGGCGGAGCCACAGAACACCGGGAAGAGCTTGCCCGCCGCAATCGCCCGCTGCAATCCGACTTGCAGTTCCTCATCCGTGAGAGTGCCCGCATCGAAGTAGATCGACATCAGCTCATCGTCTGAACCGGCCACTTCCTCGATGATCTTATTGCGTGCTTCGGTAACGGACGCGACCATCGCGCCCGGAACTTCTCCCACCAGGACATCGCGCCCGTCCTCGGAAAAGCGATAGGCCTTCTGGGTGACCAGATCAACCACGCCCTCGAAGCTGCCTTCCGATCCGATGGGCAGTTGTAAGGCCACCGCCGACGGCGACAGTACGCGCCGCACCTGATCGAGCACCGCGTCGAAGTCCGCCCGCTCGCGGTCCATCTTGTTCACGAACACAAAGCGCGGCATATGCAGGTTGTCCGCAGCTTCCCAGGTCTTCTCGGTGTAGACCTGCACGCCATCGGACGCTGACAGCACGCACAGCGCACAGTCCGCCGCGCCAAGAGCGATCATCGTGTCGACGATAAAGTCGCCCTGTCCGGAGGTATCGATCAGGTTGAGCTTGCTCTTTTGCCACTCGATCGCCGAGACGTGCGGATTGATCGTTCCTTTGCGCTTCTTTTCCTCGGGCTCCGAGTCAAGGTTCGAGGTCTCATCGTCGACGCGACCGAGCCGGGTGACCAGCTTGGCGTCGAACAAGATGGCCTCTCCCAGCGAAGTCTTTCCCGATCCACCATGCCCAATGACGACGACGTCCCGAATCTCTGCTTCGCTGTAATTGCGCATCGAAAGAAGCCTCCTAACCAAGCTGTGCTGTCGGTAGACAAGGTTGGTTGCTCCGTCGCCACAAGGTCAAGCGACCCAGCCGCTGCCAAGCCTTGCCAAAGAGGCGCGCATTTTACCTTCTCAAACGAGGAGCGATAGCGCTTTTTGAGCGAGTAAATAGGATCTTACGGCAGCGACGGGACCGTTGTGATTGGAGTCGACGGATTGCGTCGTTTGGCGACGTACAGCTCCATGTTGCGCACCGCTTGCCGAGGCTTGCCGCTCACCATCTGCGTCCTGGCCAGGTAGTAATACGCGCCAGGATGTCGATCCATATACGCTTCGTCGTCGGAAAGCTCCGCCAGGTGATCGAGCGCTTCGGGCGACAGCTCGGCCTTATACAGCAGGTAACCGAGCAGCAGCCTCACATTGGGCCCCATCTGATCGATCCACTTCATCGGCCACTCGCGCAGCTCGCGCAGAGCCATCACGTACTCACGCTTACCAAGGTTGCGCTTGGCCTCGCTCCACTGCCGCAGAATCTGCGTTTGCTGCGATTCCGAGAGCCCCAAAGGCAGCGGTGGCGTCCCCAGCCCATCAGCAAAATGTTCGTCCGTACCATCCCACTCGCGGCTCAGCGGCTCTTCGTGTTCGCTGAGGTTCCGAGGCGCAAACAGCGTCAGCAGCCGTGCGAGATCATCCGCCGCCACGCCTCCGCCAATGCCGAGCGAGCGATTGAGCAGCCGAGCCGACGCATTGCGCTTGCCTCGCATCAGCAGCGCCCGCCCGAGTGCCGCGTAGACATCCGCCCGTCGCCCGTCCTTCGCTTCCTCATGCAGCCACGGTGGGGGAAAATCAAACGGCAGCCCTTGTCCGATCAGGTAGCGCTCGAACTGACCATAGATCCAGTCGTTGCTGTGAACCCGAGGCACCGACGATTCGTGACGCATGTAGCCAAGCAGATCGCGAGGGGCCGCAAACTCGATTCGCGCATTGTCGTCGGTGTTGATGTGACCGCCGACCGAAAAGGCCGCCAGCTCATCAGGTGTCAGGAGCAGATCCGCCAGCACTTCCTCGGCGCGCTCGATCCCAGCCCGCGACAGCTCGGCCTTCAACGATGGCAATAAGAAGTTCTTACGCAGCCGATTCAGATCGAGCGGCATCGGCTTCTGACTCGCCACCAAGATCATGTCGCTCGATCCGTATTCCGACGTAAACACGTAGGTATACGGAAACACGCTCGCAAAGCTACGCAGCAGCGTCTTGATGTTGACCGGCGACAGCTCGTAAAGCTGGGCCCACTGACAGAACACTCCATCGTCGGTGAGTCGACTTTTCGCAAGCTGCCAATAGTCGATCGTAAACAGGTTCGAGACGCCAGTAATCCACGGATTCGAGGGCTCGCTGACAATCACATCGTACCGCTCGCGAGACTGCGTCATGAAGTTACGACCGTCGCCAATGATGACGCGGACGCGTGGATCTTTGCTCGGCAGGTGGCTGACTTCGGCGAAGAAACGATCCCCGGCCTCGACTACGGCGGGTTCAAGCTCGACGACATCGGCGTGGGCGATCGGAAACTGCGTCACCGCCCCAATCGTCACCCCTGAGCCGTAGCCAACGACCGCCACCCGTGGTGGCTTAGAGAGTGCCGTCGGATGCCATAACAGCGGCATCAGCCCGACCATGATCTGGGTGCCCATGTCATCGGAGTTCGAGGCGTCGACCTTGCCGTTGTTCTTGAGCGCGATCGTCTTGCCCCACCGCTCGACCGACACCGTCGTCGCGATGCCATCTTTGTAATACAACAAATCCGGTAGGGGCCGGTTGTGGAGCCGCACCACCGAGCGCGCCACCGACACCCGAAACAGTCCCGCCGCAAAGTGGGTAAGGTTCCAGCGCGGTGACCAAACAGCAAACAGCGTTGCCACCGCCATCACCGCCACCGCGAGTCCCCAGTGCACCCAACCTCGACCCGAGGTCTTGTCCTGGGCTGGCTCGGCTGACAACTCAGTCTCGACCATCGCACGCGATTTCGACTCGCTAAAAAAGAGCAGCAGCGCCGCAAGGCCCGCCGTCACCAGCGCACTACCGAGTAGCCCTCGCTGCAGGCCCAGCCCCGGTAGCACCAAAAATCCAGCCGCAAACGAACCGACAATCGCGCCCAGCGTGTTGAGCGCGTAGGCAATTCCGACGTCATGCCCTGCTCCATCGACGCTGCCCGTGTAAATGCGCATCGTCAGCGGCATCACTCCACCCATCGCAAGCGTCGCCGGTAAAATGGCCAGTGCCGACAGACCAAACTGCGTCGAGAGCAGCTCATCGACCCCGAGCTGCCCCGACCGCAGAATCAGCAGGAAAATCCCTGGCAGACGATCAAAGACTAGGTACGAATATCCGACGGCAACCAGCGTCAGCGCATGCAGCGAACCGAGCCACAACACGGGCCTCGCGATCCTCGGCAAAAGCCTTGTCACCACCGCCGCACCACCGGCAAGTCCGATCAGGAACGCGAGCAGAATCAAAGTGAACGAGTACACCGACGAGCCAATAATGATCGCCAGCGCCCGCGTCCACAGCACCTGATAGATCATCGCCGTCCCACCCGAGACTGCGTACGACAGAACCGCGAGCCGCCGGAGCCGAAGCGGGCTGGCTACCTCCAAGGCCGCTTGTTCTTCGCCATCATCGCTCGGGGCATCCGAGGAGATCGTGCCCATCAGTTCCTGGGCTGCAGCTCGGCGCTTGAGTAGAATGCTCCCAACGATAATCAGCAGCGCCAGCGTCAGGTTCGTCCCCGCTCCGATCAGATTGGTCCGATGCACCCCGAGTCGGGGCAGTAGCCAAAAGCCCGACACAAACGTACCCACCACCGCCCCGGTCGTATTCATCGCAAACAAAGTGCCAATCTGAACCGACGCCCCCAGAATGCCGGCATGCCGCTTGGCCACATACTGCGATAGCAGAGGCAGCGTCGCACCCATCAGCGTGGTTGGAACGATCAGCGCCAGCGCGGTCGCCACAAAGCGCAGGACCGACAGCAGCACGAAGTGGTCTCCGACCGTCCGCCACAGAAAGCCATTGAGCGCGGGATAGCGAGCGAGCAAGACCGGCAGGAGCAGCGCATACAGGCCGACCCCGGCCTCGACTAGCGCATAGGCAAGGAGGGGCCGCTTAACTGTGGGCGCAAGCCGGCCGCCGAGCAGGCTGCCCAACGCAAGGCCGCCCATAAATACCGATAGCACCGTCGACATCGCTAGTGTCGTCGAGCCAAACACGAGCTGCAGCTCCCGCGTCCACAGCACCTCGAAAAGTAGCCCAGAGCCGCCGGACAATAGGAAGCAGAGAAACACCAGTAGGTCCATGCGTGCGCAGCGTACCGTCCTCTTGCGGTACCGCGAAGGACGATGTGGCATGGGGTGCGCAGGTTGCGCTCGGCCGCTGGTCCTTTACCACCTCGCCGCCCTTCATCACGAACGGGATGTTCTCGAGAATCCGCACATTCAGCAGAGGATTGCTCGGCACCGCCACCAAATCGGCATACAGGCCTGGCTTCAGCTCGCCCACTCGATCGCTCCAGCGCAGCAGATCCGCCGCATGCAGCGTCGCGGCCTGGATCGACCCGAGCGGTGACATCCCCAACTCGACCAGCGCGCCAAACTCGTGCCCATTCATCCCGTGCGGATAGACCGATGAGTCGGTGCCAAATGCGATCTTTACGCCCGCTTTCACCGCTTTTGCCAGGTTTCGCTTCGCGGAAGGGGCCATTTCTCGCGCTTTTTCGGCCTGTTCTTGAGGAACCTCCGGCGGACGAGCGTTTTCGGGGAAATGCGACCACAAAAACACCGTCGGCACCAGGTACGTCCCACGCGACTTCATGAGCTGAATGCACTCGTCGTCCAGCTCGGTGCCATGTTCGATCGAGTCGACGCCAGCCCGCACCGCTTGCTTGATCCCAACGGTCCCGTGCGCATGCGCCGCCACAGGCTTACCGAGCCGCTTCGATTCAGCGACCAGCGCTTGCAGTTCTTCGTCACTGTATTGGCCGCCATTGGGGTTGGTCCCCACCGATAGAAACCCGCCAGTCACTGCGACCTTCACCACCTCTGAGCCATACTTCACGACCTCGCGCACCTTGCGGATCACACCCTCGCGTCCGTCGGCAATGCCCTCCTCGCTGTACCGAAACGCATACGGCAAAAGGTTCGAGTCCATGTGCCCGCCCGTCGAACCGATCGCCGGTCCCGACACCTGCATGCGTGGCCCGATCACGTCCCCATCACGAATCGCATCTCGGAGCGCCACGTCAGCGTAGCCGCGAGCCCCGAGATTGCGCACGGTCGTAAAGCCCGCCATAAGCGTCGCTTTGGCATGCCGTGCCCCAAGCAGCGCCTCTCGTGGTGCCGATACGCCGAGCCACGCATAGCTGGCGACGTCGACACGATAAGTCAGGTGAGTGTGCGCATCGATGAAACCGGGTAGCACCGTATAGCCACCAAGGTCAATAAGCTGCGCCCCCGACGGCGCATGAGCCAGGATCTGCGCCTCAGGGCCAACCTCCTTGATTCGTTCGTTTTCAATCAGCAGCGCCTGCTTGGCGTGCAGAATCCCAGTCCGCACGTCGAGCAACTGCCCCGCCTTCACCAACACCGGTCCACCCGTGCCTGCCGCCGCCGCCGTCCCCCAGCCTAGCAGGCAGAGTAGTCCCCAAGAACATCCCACAACGCGTGCTGCCCCCATTGAATTCGTCTCCTCCGCCGAATGATCCGGGCTATTTTCCCGCGTGTCGGCGATTCCTTCGACCGTTTTCTGTATTTATGGCTACATCTAGCAAGCAGTAGCCCAGCGGTTCGGTCCACTCTGGCAGGCCTATTTGCGCAGAGCAGACCGTCGCTGATAAGCTTAGGTCGAGGACGGAGGCGAGCATGTCCGATCAGCATGACCTCAGGCCTTGGTATTCATGGTTACCACTCCCCGGATTGATCCTGGGTATGCCTTTCGCCTTCATCACCTTCTGCGGCAATCAGTGGCAAGCCGAGCACAGCACCTTCGCCACCCTGGCGAAGCACCAGCGAAAGCCGCAGCTTCACACTTGGCTCGACGGCAAACGAACCCGCTTGGCCGCCACGAGTTGGCTCTCATGGCCACCGCTCGAGTTCGCACACTGCGATCTGCAACCAACCCGCCAGCCTCGCTATGCGATCTGTTTCGATGCAATTCAAGACAAGGCCACGCTGGTTCGCGCCGATATCGAACAACTGGTGCAAACCGGGATCTTGGGCAGGACGTCTGTGCGTGGAAGCTGGCTACCGGATGGCCACCGCTACCTGTGGGGCGATCAGCTCATCGAAACCAAGCCGCAGCTCATGGTCACCACGCTGCCAGCGCCCTTTCAGGATCTCGAACTTGCGGCATCGGAGCGGCCCAAGTTGGTCTCGCTGTCGACGGACCAAGAGTACGCGCTCTGGCAAGATCGCAGGACGCAACCCGATGGTGCCGTGGTCTTTGTCGTCACAAGGATTGCGGACGGGAGAGAAGAGTCGACCCTCACGATCGACGACCCAGGATCGCTCAGCAAGCTGCGTGACCCAAAGGCTGAATGGCCGCTGACGCAGCAGATCGTCTGGTGGACCGATCTCAGACACCGACAGAGGGTGATGCTACGTACCGACGGGCCCAGCGATAACCAGCCGATCAACGAGCCGGGAGCGCAGCCTTAGACGCTGCCGAGTCAGCATCGCCGTCGAGAACGTCGTGTAAGCTGGAAGATCAAAGGTCGAACGACCAACGAAAAAACCCACGCCACGCTCTAACTAGAGAGCGCAAGACGTGGGTAGCTAGAGCCGAATCGGAACGAAATTACTTCGACGGAGCTTCGACTTCGGGGCGATCAACCAGCTCGACGATCGAAACCGGAGCCGCGTCACCGTGACGGAAGCCCTTCTTGATGATTCGAAGGTAGCCACCGTGACGGCTTGCGTAGCGCGGTCCCAGCTCATCGAAGAGCTTGTGCAGTGCCACGCGGTTCTTGACGATCCGCTGCGCCATCCGCATCGCATGGACGATACGGGTTCTTTCCTCTGCGGTGCGCTTCTCTTGATCCTTGCTCAGCAAGGAGCCAACCGAGACAGCCCATGCAATAGCCGGCTCAGCGAAGCGTCGCAGCTCCTTGGCCTTCGAGTCGGTGGTCTGGATTCGCTCGGCCTGGATGAGCGACGAAACCATGTTCGACCACAACGCCTTCCGGTGATCGGCCTTGCGGCCAAACGTTCTGCCAGATTTTTGGTGACGCATTGTGTTTGTCTCTGCGCGTTCGTTACAGCTTGTTGCGGCTCGACGGCGGTTCCCAGCCTTCGAGCTTCATTCCCAGCGACAAGTTCATCTCGGCCAGGATCTCTTTGATCTCTTTGAGAGACTTCCGACCAAAATTCTTGGTCTTCAGCATCTCCGCCTCACTCCGCTGCACCAGTTCACCGATGTAGCGAATGTTGGCGTTCTGCAGACAGTTCGCAGAGCGAACCGAGAGCTCGAGCTCCTCAACCGACTTGTCGAGGTTCTCGTTCAGCTTGCTCTGCTCCTCCGAAACCGGCTCATCGAGCGGCTCGTAGGTTTCCTCGAAGTTGATGAAGATGGTCAGTTGGTCCTTGAGGATCTTGGCGGCATAGCCAACCGCATCCTCCGGCTTCACCGAGCCATCCGTCCACACTTCGACGGTAAGCTTGTCATAGTCGGTCTGCTGACCGACACGAGCGTTGGTGACGACGTAGTTCACCTTCTTGATCGGTGAAAAGAGTGCGTCGATGGGAATCATCCCGATTGGCATGTTCGGCTGCTTATTGCGTTCCGCCGTAACATAGCCGCGACCCATCTGCACCAGCAGCTCGGCATGGAGCTTGCCGCCACGAGACACGGTTGCGATGTGGTGAGATGGGTTGAGAATCTCAACCCCTTCGCTCCGAACGATATCACCGGCCGTGACCTCGCCCTCACCGTCTTTGTCGATCCGCAGCGTCCGTGGCTTTGGATCGTACACTTTGATGAGCACGTCTTTTAGGTTTAGGACGATGTCGGTTACATCTTCAACAACGTCTGGCAGGGTTTGGAACTCGTGGAGCGCTCCCTCGATCTTGACGGCACAGATTGCTGCACCTTGAAGGGACGATAGGAGCACTCGACGAAGGCCATTGCCAAGGGTCGTGCCAAACCCACGCTCGAGTGGCTCGCACGAAAAGCGGCCATACGTTGGGGTCAGAGTCTCGCGATCCACCTCCAGCATCTTGGGGCGGATAAGCTCGCGCCAATTGCGAGCAGAGGTCGGCACACTTGCCTGCGCGGTAGCCATCTTGCTTGTCTCCAAGAAGAGCGATTACTTCGAGTAAAGCTCGACGATCAGTTGCTCACGGATCGGCATCGTAAAGTCTTCACGCGCTGGCAGAGACTTCACCTTCCCTCGGAAGTTGTCTTTGTCAACTTCGAGCCATTGCGGCACACCGCGCCGATCGACGGCCGACAGGCTTTCGCCGATTCGCTTGACCTTCTTGCTGCTCTCGCGAACCAGAACCTCGTCATTGGCTTTCACCAAGTACGAAGGAATGTTGACGCGTGAACCGTTCACCAAGAAGTGTCCATGGCGCACAAGCTGACGCGCTTCCGCGTGGTCGCTTGCAAAACCAAGACGGTAGACGACGTTATCCAGACGGCGCTCGAGGAGCATCAGCAGATTCTCACCGGTTACGCCCTTCATCCGGTTTGCGCGGAAATAATAGCCGCGAAACTGGCGCTCGGCGATGCCGTATATGCGCTTCACCTTCTGCTTCTCGCGAAGCTGCTCACCGTAGTCGGAAGTCTTATTACGACGCCGACTATTTTGACCGTGCTGTCCAGGAGCGTATGCACGGCGCTCCTGACCACACTTTTCAGTGTAGCAGCGGTCTCCTTTCAGGAATAGCTTCATATCCTCGCGTCGGCAGAGCCGACAAACAGGGCCGATGTACCGAGCCATGGTTCTCTCTTCTTCCAGATGTCGCTTTCGTTATCGCCCGCAGTTGCCGCCTCTCGGGCTGCTAGTTCCGGCACCAATTCTCACTCTGCAGAGGGAAAAACTACTGAACATCCATCCGCTGCAGCTGCGAGGGGCAATCCGGAGCCACTGCCGACCGTACTTGGGACTAGACTCGACGACGCTTCGGGGGCCGACAGCCGTTGTGCGGAATCGGCGTAATGTCGCGAATCAGGCTGACCCTGAAGCCCGCAGACTGCAGAGCCCGCAGAGCCGACTCTCGTCCGGCACCGGGACCGTTCACGTACACAGATACGGTTCGCATCCCGTGTTCGATCGCCTTCTTGGCTGCATCCTCTGCAGCAAGCTGTGCAGCAAACGGTGTCGACTTACGCGACCCTTTGAAACCACGAACACCAGCAGACGACCAGGAGATCACATTCCCCGAAACGTCAGTGATGGTCACAATGGTGTTATTGAAGGTCGATTGAATATGAGCAACGCCACTCTGGACGTTCTTTTTGACCTTCTTCTTAACCTTGCTCTTTGGCTGCGACATGGTTATCCCTTACGCTCCTGCCGGCTTCTTACGAGCCAGACCGCCCTTGCGCGGACCCTTACGAGTGCGAGCGTTGGTGTGGGTACGCTGGCCTCGCACCGGAAGTCCACGGCGGTGACGCAATCCTCGGTAGCAGCCAAGATCCATCAGACGCTTGATGTTCATTGACACCTCGCGCCGCAGATCACCTTCAACCTTGAAGTCTGCTTCGATGACATCACGGATCTTGCGGATCTCTGATTCCTCAAGATCGTCCGAGCGTTTGTCCAGAGCGACGCCGGCACGGTTCAGGATCTCTACCGAGAGAACCTTACCAATGCCGTAAATATACGTCAGTGCGATCTCCATCCGCTTATTTCGCGGAAGGTCTACGCCAGCGATACGAGCCATATCGTGTTCCTCTGCCTATCGTTTAGCCTTGACGCTGCTTGTGGCGCGTGTTCTCACAAATCACTCGCACGACGCCCTTGCGACGCACGACCTTGCATTTCTCACAAATCTTTTTGACAGACGCTCTGACTTTCATCGTCTTTATCTCCGACGCGACCGAGAGCAAGTGTCGCGACCCAGGGGGCCTTGTGTAGCCCGAAATCAACGTGATTGCAAGAAAAATGCAATCTTACGCCTATTGGTAATTCTCCGACGGGAACCTACCACCGACTCAACAACTCCGGCCCATTTTCGGTGATCGCGACGGAGTGCTCGAAATGAGCAGACAACGATCCATCCTTGGTGACGGCTGTCCAGCCATCGTCCAGAACGTCGATGTCATAACCTCCGGCGTTGATCATTGGCTCGATCGCCAAGACCATCCCTTCCTTCAAACGCAGTCCCTTATTTGGCTCTCCGTAATTCGGAACCTGCGGGTCTTCATGCATCGCTCGACCGATTCCGTGCCCCACAAACTTTCGCACCACAGAGAAGCCAAGAGGTTCCACAAAGGACTGTACCGCCCAGCCGATGTCTTGCAAGCGATTGCCGGGAACACAACGCTCGATCGCCAAACGCAGCGCTTCACGGGTCGACAACACCAGCTTACGCGCTTCTGGGGAAACATCGCCGACCATAACAGTTCGTGCGGAATCGCCACAGAAGCCGTTCTTAAAGACACCGAAATCGACCCCAATGATGTCACCCGGCTTAAGCACAGCATCTCGGCGAGGGATCCCGTGAACAACAACCTCATTGATCGAAGTACAAATCACAGCAGGATATGGAGGCCGACTATAGCCCAGGAATGCAGAGGTCGTACCCGCCTTCTTCAAGGCGCGATCTGCGATTTCATTTAACTCGGACGTACTCACACCCGGCCGACAGTTCTCCGCAACCAAATCCAGCACGTCGCTCACCACCTGGTTCGCTTCGCGCATCTTGTCGACTTCGGATTTGGTCTTGAAGAAAATCTTCATCTCTTAAACTGGTCGCGACACGCCTGGTGGCCACTCAGACCGAGAGGCAAGCCATCAGTGCAGAAAAAATATCACCGATCTTCCCAGTCCCATTGACTGTGAAAAACGTCCCCTTAGCCTGATAATAAGCCCTAAGCGGAGCTGTCTGCTCTGCATAGGTCTGAAGTCGCTTTTCGACAGCTTCGGGCTTGTCATCAGACCTCACCTCAAGGTGACAGAAACCTCCTGCTTCGCAGCTTTCGCCCGGCGATGGTGGGTTATCGGTCACGTGATAGGTCTTTTTGCAACGAGTGCACCAACGACGGCCTTGCAAGCGTCGACGGATCTCGTCCGAAGGAACATCTATCGCAATCACCTTGAGTACCGGACGGCCAGTCCGCACAAACAGCGCATCGAGCGACTCTGCCTGAGCGATCGTCCGCGGAAAGCCATCCAGAATGACCCCATTCTGATGATCGGCACGAGACAGTCGCTGACCGACCAACTCAATGACAATCTCATCGGAGACCAGCTTGCCGGAATCCATGATCGCGGCAACACGCTGGCCAAGCTCGCTCCCCTCGATACGAGCGGTACGAAGCATCTCGCCAGTGGAGAGCTGCGGCACCCCAAGCGTTTCAGCCAAAAGCTGAGCTTGTGTGCCCTTCCCTGCCCCCGGGGCTCCCAGCAAATAGATATACTGTGGCATCGTCACCTCTTGCTGCGATGAGCTGTTCGCTCTTAGCGAGCCCGCGGGATACGACCCCGAATCCGCGGACCTTTTGGACCCGTAACGTTTTCGTAGTTGCGGGTAATGAGGTGGCTCTCGATTTGCTGAACCGTATCGAGCGCAACACCGACGACAATCAACAGAGACGTACCACCAAAGTAGAACGGTACCTTGAACTTCTGCTGAAGGAACGTCGGAAGAACGCACACCGCCGAGATATATAGCGCCCCACCCAACGTGAGACGTGTCAGCACACGGTCGATGTACTCAGCGGTCTTCTTGCCAGGACGTATGCCAGGAATGAACCCGCCGTACTTCTTCATGTTGTCGGCAATGTCTACCGGATTGAAGGTGACCGCCGTGTAGAAGTAACAGAAGAAGATGATCAGTCCAACGTAGAGCGTGTTGTAGCGCCAATCACCGGGATTCAGAACATCCGCTGCACGCTGCATCCACGAAGACTGAACAAAGCCAGCCAACTGAGCCGGGAATAGCAAGATGGAGGAGGCAAAGATCGGAGGAATCACGCCTGCGACATTTATCTTGAGCGGCAAGTGTGAACTCTGCCCACCGTAGACTTTACGACCGACGACACGCTTCGCGTACTGAACCGGAATCTTCCGATATCCGCGCTCAAAGAAGATAATCGCTGCAATGACTGCGACGACAATGCCAGTAATCACGAGCAAGTCGAAGACCGTCATGTCTCCTTGACCAGAAGACTTTTGCAACAACTGGACCAGTGCATCAGGGAAGCGAGCAACGATACCAGCAAAGATAATCAGCGACATGCCGTTACCGATACCCCGCTCTGTGATCTGCTCGCCCAGCCACATGATGAACGCGGTTCCGGTCGTCAGCGTGAGCATCGTCAGCAGCTCAAAACCAAGTCCAGGGTCCGCTACCACCGAGCCGAACTGGGTACGACTCGAGGACTCCAAGTAACGCGCAATAAAGAACGCTTGAACCATCGAGATTACAATCGTTCCATAACGCGTGTACTGATTGATTTGTTTACGACCCTGCTCGCCCTCTTTGTTCAAGCGATCCAGCGCCGGGATCACCACCGTGAGGAGCTGCAAGATGATCGACGCGCTGATATAGGGCATGATGCCCAACGCAAAAATCGACATCTGCTCCAGCGCGCCGCCAGAGAACATATTGAACAGACCAAGGAACGACCCGGAGGCCGCCTTGACCATGTCCTTCATGACTTGACGGTTCACACCAGGAACCGACACGAACACTCCCACACGGTAAACCGCGAGGAGAACCAGAGTCAGAAGAATGCGTCTCCTGAGCTCCGGAATCTTGGCGATGTTGGCGATACTGGACGCCATGTCTCTGCTTTCTGCGGGTCAGCTCGACGAGCGAGCTTGTGGCTACTGGGCGCTGGCCTTGGCCCGAAGCGCGACTTCCTGGAAGGAGCCCTTCACTGCGAGGAGCTTCTCCTTGGCGGAGGCCGAAAAATAATGCGCGCTAACGGTCAGCTTATCAGCAACTTTTTGGCCCTCTCGCACTTCGCCAAGAATCTTCACCAACTTGGCAGAACGAGGCACCAAGCCAACGCTCTTCAGCTCATCAACGCCAACCACGGTACCGGCCTTCTCAAACCGAGAAGCGATGTCTCCAAGATTGACCGCGAAGATTTCCTTGCGGAATGGATTGTTGAAGCCACGTTTGGGAAGCCGACGAGCCATCGCTGTCTGACCGCCCTCAAAGCCAGGCTTGGGAATGCCATGATGGCCGGTACGCGCCTTCTGGCCCTTGGTTCCTTTACCCGAGGTCTTGTGAAGACCCGAGCCGTGGCCACGACCAAGGCGCTTCTTCGGACGGTTGGCACCGGGATTGGGAGCTAGCGTATGTAAAGAAGTTCCCATGGCGAACCTACTCAACCACTTCCACTTGGACCAAGTGCGAGACAGCTCGAATCATGCCGCGCACAGCCAGGTTGTCAGGGAGCACCCGCGATTTGTTCAGCTTGGTCAGCCCCATCGCCTCGACCGTCCTCCGTTGAACCTCGGGGCGGCTGATAGCACTGCGAACCAGCGTAACTTTTAGTTTAAGCGCCATCGTAATTCCTCGCTGCGCTACAGAATCTCTTCAAGTGTCTTGCCGCGACGACGAGCAGCCTCGTGAGGATCACGGAGTTGCTGTAGCGCTTCCACGGTTGCGTGAATCACGTTGTGCGGATTCGACGTTCCGATGCTCTTGGTCAGGATGTCCTTGATACCAGCGACTTCAACGATGGCGCGGGCTGCACCACCAGCGATAACGCCAGTACCAGGAGAAGCCGGACGAATCAGCACTTTGCCAGCCCCGAAGATCCCAAGCGCCTCATGCGGAATGGTGCGGCCATCCTTGAGAGGGATCTTGAATAGGTTCTTCTTGGCTTGGTCGGTTGCCTTCCGAATCGCCTCGGGAACCTCATTGGCCTTCCCAAGACCTGCACCGACGTGACCATTCTCGTCACCAACCACAACCAGTGCAGAGAAGCTAAACCGACGACCGCCCTTGACAACTTTGGCGACGCGGTTGATGTAAACAACACGATCCTTGAGCTCGCCGACCTCATTCACGTTGATCGCCACGACTGACTCCTAGAACTTGAGGCCACCCTCGCGCGCTCCCTCTGCCAAAGCAGAGACGCGACCGTGGTAAATGAAGCCGTTACGGTCGAAGACGACCTTATCAATGCCCTTGGCCAGACACAGCTCGGCAATCTTCTTGCCTACTTGTTTGGCCTGATCCCGCTTCTTCATCCCTTTTAGGGATTCAAGGATCGCGGGGTCAAGGCTCGATGATGCGACCAGAGTGTTGCTCTTCGCATCTTCGGAGTCGTCAATGACCTGCACGTAGATGTGCTGTGTCGAACGATACACGGACAGCCGCGGACGCTCGACCGAGCCCGAGATTCGCTTGCGGATGGACTGCTTCCGCTTGAGGCGTGCGTTTTCCTTCGTAGCCATGATTTCACCCGAGCCCGGTTAGCTCGCTCCGGTCTTGCCGACCTTGCGCTTGAGCTTTTCCTCAAAGTACTTGATGCCTTTGCCCTTGTAAGGCTCCGGCGGCCGCGTGCTGCGAATCTTCGATGCAAGCTGGCCGATCAGCTCTTTGTCACTTCCCGTCAAGGTCAGCATGACAGCGTCCTGGCCGGGATTAACAGTGCTCTTCGCCTTCTCGCTCTTGGCTGCAACTCCAGCCGGAAGAACAATCTCCACCGGATGGGAAAGACCAACCACAAGGTTCACCTTAGCGCCGGCCACTTCAGCACGATAACCAACGCCGTTAATCTCTAGCTGCCGAGTGTATCCCTCGGAAACGCCTTTGACCATGTTGGCCACCAGTGCTCGCAGCAGGCCATGGCGGGAACGCTCGTCACGTCCATCACCAGCGCGGGAGACGACTAGTTGACCCGCCTCCAGCTTTGCCGCAACCCCGACCGGAATCTTGCGCTTGAGCTCGCCCTTCGGTCCCTTGACGGTGATGAGCGAGTCTTTGATCGTCACGTTCACACCGGACGGCACTGCGACCGGCATTTTCCCGATGCGAGACATTACCAGACCTCACAGAGCAGCTCACCGCCCACGCCCAGCTTACGCGCCTGGCGGTCGGTCATAACGCCGCGTGAAGTCGACAGGATCGACACACCGAGGCCCGAACGAACCTTCGGAATACTATCGCTGCCGACGTACTTTCGCTGACCAGGACGCGAAATCCGACGCACCGTCTGGATTGCACTCTGGTTGTCAGCCCCGTAGCGGAGAGAAACCGACAGCACGCTGCCTTTCTCCGAATCACTACGAGTGACCGCGTCAACATATCCCTCATCCCGCAACAACTCGGCCACTCGCTCCTTGAGGTTCGAGGCCGGCATCTCCACCTTGTCCTTGCGGGACATGATGCCGTTGCGGATTCTGGTTAGCATATCGCCGATTGGATCCGTCATTTGTTTACCAGCTCGACTTCACAACACCGGGGATTTCACCACGCAGAGCCATCTTCCGGAAGCAGATTCTGCAAAGCCGGAACTTCCTCATAAAGCCCCGCGGACGGCCACAGATCGGGCAACGATTGCGCTGCCGAACCGAACTGACGTTGCCGTTCTTGTCCACCTTCTTGAACTTGAAGACGTCGTTCTCCGCTCGCCATTCCTTGGAAAGACGCGCCATGTTAGCTCCTGAAAGGCATCCCAAGGTACCGCAGCAGAGCACGTCCTTCTTCGTCGGTGCGCGCGGTGGTCACGATGGAAATGTTAAGGCCCTTGATCTTATCGATCTTGTCGTAGTTGATCTCAGGGAAGATAATCTGCTCGCGAATGCCGACGGAGAAGTTTCCACGGCCATCGAATGAACGGGGCGAGATCCCCTTGAAGTCCCGAACGCGGGGCAGCGCAAAGCTGACGAAGCGATCGAAGAACTCCCACATCTTCTCGCGGCGAAGAGTAACCATCGCACCAATCTTTTGTCCTTCACGCAGTTTGAAGGTTGCGATGGACTTCTTGGCTTTGGTCACAACAGGAGACTGACCAGAAATCAGGCGCAGTTCCTCGATGGCCGAATCGATCACTTTCGGATTACCAACCGCCTCACCGAGTCCCATATTGAGGGAGATTTTGACTACTTTCGGAACCTGATTCCGGTTCGTATAGCCAAACTCCTTTTGAAGTCGCTGGACGACTTCCTTATCATAGAGAGTCCTCAACCGCGGCGGTGCGGTGCGCTTGATCTCAGGACCAGGCGCGGTCTCCGACTTGCTGCCCTTTTCTGCGGACTTGCGCCCAGCAGCGGCCTTGTTTCCGCCGCCTTTATTAGCACCAGCTGCCGCAGCAGGCTTGGCTGGTTTTGCGCCTTCTTTTTTCTTCTCGTCGGCCATCTGTCTGTGACTCCGTTCGCTTCTGCGAATCCCAAGAACTCGGCAGGACCCGAACTGTCAGTGGTTCTAGCTCTGAGCCTCAATCACCGCGCCGCTTTTGGCGACGCGCTGTTTGGCTCCCTCTTTCGTCACAACACGAACCCGAGTCGGTTTATCCGTCTGAGGATCGATCGGCATCACATTCGAAATGTGAACCGAGCCTTCCTTTTCTACGATTCCGCCCTGCTGGTTCTTTTGCGACGGCTTGGTGTGACGCTTTACCATCTGGAGGCGCTCAATGACAACACGGTTGTCATTCGAGTCGGTCTTATGGATGATCTTCACCACCCGACCACGCTTGCCCTTCTCTTTGCCGGCGATCACCTGAACGAGATCGCCCTTGCGAATGCGCTCCATTACAGCACCTCCGGCGCAAGCGAGATAATCTTCATGAACTTTTTGGCGCGGAGTTCGCGAGCCACTGGTCCAAAGATACGGGTACCAATCGGCTCGTTCTCTTTGTTGACCAGCACCGCCGAATTGGTGTCAAAGCGGATGTAGCTACCATCGGGACGAGCCACCTCTTTGGCGGTTCGCACGATTACTGCACGGGCTACATCGCCCTTTTTGACCTTCGAGTTAGGAAGGGCCTCTTTGATAGAGACGACTATCACGTCTCCAACCGAGGCATACTTTCGCCGCGAGCCGCCAAGAACCTTGATGCAAAATACTTTCTTTGCACCAGAGTTGTCAGCAACGTCGAGGACGGTTGTCATTTGGATCATGGCTAATCACCCAACCTTGGTGCTGTTTAGACGCGCCGAGCCTTTTCAATCAGCTCGATCACTCGCCAGCGCTTCTCTTTAGAGAGAGGGCGGGACTCAATGATGAGCACCTTATCACCGACGTGAGCGCCGTTATCCGAAGAGTGCGCCTTGTATTTGGAGCGCTTGGTCACAAACTTACCAAACTTGGCATCCCGAACACGGCGTGTCACCACCACCACCACGGTCTTATCCATCTTGTCCGAGGTGACGACACCCACCATCTTCCGACGGCTGCCACGCTCCTGCTCGGCGGCAGGATTCTGGTTCTTGCTATCCATGGCTTACTTGGTTCCCTTGCGACGTTCCGCAATGACCGTCATGACTCGAGCAATCTCACGGCGAGTCGCACGAATTTGACTCAAGTTCTCGAGCTGATTGGTGGCGTGCTTGACGCGCAGCTTAAATAGCTGATCCTCAAGTCGGCTCAACCGACCATCGAGTTCCGCCGGTGCGGACTCACGCATTTCGCGAAGTGCAGCAGCGATCTTCATCACACGCCTCCTTGGTCACGCGCAACAAAACGAGTGCCGATCGGGAGCTTGTGATGAGCAAGTCGGAATGCCTCCCGAGCTAGCTCCTCGCTGACACCCTCTAGCTCGTACATTACGCGACCTGGACGCACAACGGCCACCCAGTCCTCGTTATTGCCTTTGCCTTTACCCATTCGGGTTTCGGCAGGCTTCTTCGTGGTAGGTTTATCCGGAAAAATGCGGATATAAACCTTCCCACCGCGCTTGATGTGGCGAGAGATCGCAATACGTGCGGCTTCGATTTGCCGAGAGGTAATCCAACCAGGCTCGGCAGCCTGAAGTCCAAAGTCACCGAAAGACACCGTGTTGCCACCTTTGGCAAGACCACAGGTCCTGCCTTTCATGGCTTTGCGGAATTTCGTTCTCTTGGGCGATAACATGAACGGGCTCCAAGATTCCTAAGTAACAGCCTCTATGAAGCGAACCAGCGCCCGGCTCAAGAGGCGCGCGTCGCTGCTGCACCAGCGCGAACTGGCAGCACTTCGCCCTTGAAAATCCAGCACTTGACGCCGATGACGCCGTACGTGGTGTAGGCTTGGGCAAAGCCAAAGTCAATGTCTGCGCGAAGCGTATGCAGAGGCACCCGTCCTTCGCGATACCACTCATAGCGAGCCATCTCGGCACCGCCAAGACGACCGGACGATGCAACACGGATTCCCTTGGCTCCGAACTTCATCGCCGTCTGAATCGCCTTCTTCATTGCCCGCCGGAACGCCACACGACGCTCAAGCTGGGTAGCAATGTTCTCGGCGACTAGCTGCGCGTTGATCTCGGCTTTGCGGACTTCCTGGATATTCAGGAAGACTTCATTATCGGTGAGTGCCTGAATCTCTTTCTTCAGCTGCTCAACACCTGCTCCGCGCTTACCGATGACGATGCCAGGACGAGCGGTGTAAATATTGATCTTCGCCTTGTTGGCGGCGCGCTCAATCTCTACCCCCGCGATTCCGGCATGGCTCAACTTCTTCTTGATCTCATTCTTGAGCTTGACGTCTTCGTGGAGCCACTTTGCGTAGTTCTTCTCCTCGTACCATTTAGAGCTCCAGCTCTTAATGACACCAAGGCGGAATCCTATCGGATGAGTTTTCTGGCCCATTGCCCTTGCCTTTTACTCTGCGACGACGATGGTTACGTGGCTTGTCCGGTGCTGGATACGGTTGGCACGACCCATAGCACGCGCCATCCAGCGTTTAAGTATGGGCCCATTGTCGATGGAACACCCTCTCACAACGAGAGAGTCCACATCGGAAGTGCCCCTGTTCTCTGCGTTGGCCACAGCGGACAGCAGAAGTTTCCGAATGACACGCGCCGAACGCTTGGGCGTATGCTTAAGCATCGCCATCGCTTCATCGACTCGCTTACCCCGCACGAGGTTGGCCACCACGCGCATCTTACGGGGCGAAATTCGCACATGCCTGCAAACGGCTTTGGCTTCCATGTCTAAAGTTCCCGGCACCGAGCAATAACGAGGACGGACGTGGACTTACCACGCATGCTCGTCCAAATTCAACCCGATTTTTTAGGGGAATCACGAAAAGTCCTCACTGACCTTTCGCGATCGACCCGACCCTACTTCTTGGCTGGCGCAGCTGGCTTCGAGGGCGCAGCAGACTTCGCTTTCCGATCACCTGAGTGACCGTGGAAAGTCCGGGTCTGTGCAAACTCACCCAGCTTATGGCCGACCATATTCTCGGTCACGAACACCGGGACGAATTTCTTGCCCTGGTGAACCGCAAAAGTAACACCCACCATCTCGGGAACAACCGTGGACCGACGCGACCAAGTCTTGATGACTTTCTTGCTCTTGGTCTTTACTGCGTCGAGCACCTTAACCATCAAGTGCTTGTCAACGAAGGGTCCCTTTTTGATCGAACGAGCCATCGTCTACTAACCCTTTGTGCCACGGCGACGGACGATGAACTTGTCGGTCGCCTTGTTCTTTCTGGTCTTGTAGCCCTTGCTCGGCATGCCCCAGGGCGAACAAGGGTGACGGCCACCTGAGGAACGACCCTCACCGCCGCCCATCGGATGATCCACGGGGTTCATGCCAACACCACGGTTGTGGGGACGCTGTCCCTTCCAACGCAGGCGACCAGCCTTGCCCCATTGAATGTTGCCGTGATCAAGGTTCCCAACTTGGCCTACGGTAGCCCGACAGCTCATATGAACTCGCCGAACTTCACCGGAAGGAAGACGAACCTGCGCCCAGTCTCCCTCTTTCGCCATGAGTTGAGCTGAACCGCCAGCCGATCGAACTAGCTGACCACCCGCACCAATCTTCAGCTCGACGTTATGAATCGCCGTGCCAAGTGGAATATAGCGCAGAGGCAACGAGTTACCCGGCTTGATATCTGCGCTGTTCGCAGAGATCACGGTATCACCAACGCCCAGCTTGTCTGGACAGAGGATGTAGCGCTTATCGCCATCTGCGTAGTGCAGAAGGGCAATGCGGCAGCTTCGGTTAGGATCGTATTCAACAGCGGCAACCTGAGCTGGCACGCCCGTCTTTTCCCGACGGAAATCGATCTGACGATAACGTCTCTTATGACCACCACCATGAAACCGGGTGGTGATGCGACCGAAATTGTTGCGACCGGCACGCTGAAGCTTGCCGCTGGTGAGCTTCTTTTCTGGAGTCGACTTGGTGATCTCAGAGAAATCAAACCCAGTCATTCCACGTCGACCCGGAGAGGTCGGCTTGTAAATCTTGATACCCATCAGACGCCCTCGAAGAACTCGATCTTGTTACCAGGCTCAAGGGTCACGATGGCCTTCTTCCAGTCAGCTCTCTGACCAACGAAGCGACCCATCCGCTTGACCTTGCCGCGTACGTTGATGGTCCGTACATCCGCAACCTTTACGGAGAACAGAACCTCCACGGCTTTGCGAACTTCCACCTTGTTCGCATCGCTGTGGACCTCGAAGAAGACCGTCGAGCGAGCATCCTCGCCCTCACCAATCTGCTTCTGACGGCTCCCTTTCTCGGTGAGAAGGGGTCGCTTAACGATCTGGTGCGGCTTCATTACGCCCCCCCAGCAGCCTGCACAGTGGCAGACAGTCGAGCCTCAATCGTTTTGGCGGTTTTCACCGTCAGAACCAACGAGGGATAATTAAGGATGTCGTAGGTGTTCAGGCCTTCAATCGGAAGGAACTTGGCAGACTCCAGATTGCGCATCGCTTTGCTAGCGTTTGCAGAGTCAGCCGAACCAACCACGAGCGCCGAAGGGGCACCTAAGCCATTGAGCACGCTCACCGCAAGCTTCGTCTTGGCATCCTGAAGCGCGAAGTCCTCAAGAATCACAAGCTTGTGCTCATTGGCCCGCACCGTAAGCGCGGAACGGAGAGCAGTTTCTCGGACTTTCTTAGGAACCGAATACGAATAATCGCGCGGTTTAGGCGCAAATACCTTCGCACCCCCGACATAGTTAGGCGCACGGGTCGAACCCTGACGGGCGTTACCGGTTCCCTTCTGTCGGTACGGCTTCTTTCCACCACCACGCACTTCGCCACGGCGTAGCGTGCAGTGAGTGCCTGCGCGGCGGGAAGCAAGCTGCTGCTTGACCACTTCCCACAGCACGTGTTCTTTAACCTCAGCGGCGAATACATCATCAGCGAGTTCTATCTCGCTGACTTTCTTGCCTTGTAGGTTTAGTACGTCGAACTTGGCCATGTTTGTTTTCCACGCAGGCTGGGATCAGGTCTTGATCTCGACATCAACGCCCGCCGACAAGTCTAACTTCATCAGCGCGTCAAGGGTCTGCTGGGTCGGCTCCAGGATGTCGAGAAGCCGCTTATGTGTCCGAATCTCGAACTGCTCACGCGACTTCTTATCGATGTGAACGGACCGCAGTACACAGTACTTATTGATCTGGGTGGGAAGCGGGATCGGACCCGCAACCTTGGCCCCAGTTCGCTTGGCTGTGTCCACAATCTCGCCCGCCGACTGGTCGAGCAGCTTGTGGTCGTAGGCCTTGAGCCTGATGCGTATCTTGGGCGTTGTCATTAGCTCGCTCGCTTGCCCGGAGGCTTACTTCTTGTCGTCCAGAATCTTGGTAACAACGCCAGCACCAACCGTACGGCCACCTTCACGGATGGCGAAACGGAGCTGCTCCTCAACGGCGACCTTGGTAATCAACTCGATTTCCATCTGGATGTTGTCACCAGGCATCACCATTTCCACACCCTCAGGCAGCTTGACGGTTCCGGTAACGTCAGTGGTGCGGAAGTAGAACTGCGGGCGGTAGTTCGTGAAGAACGGAGTGTGGCGACCACCCTCTTCCTTCTTTAGAACGTACACCTCTGCCATGAACTTGTTGTGAGGAAGGATTGAACCGGGCTTGGCAAGAACCTGCCCACGCTCGATTTCCTCGCGCTTCACACCACGAAGCAGACAGCCGACGTTGTCACCAGCCTGGCCTTGATCAAGCAGCTTGCGGAACATTTCAACGCCAGTGACGGTGGTCTTCCGGGTATCACCGAAGCCGATGATCTCGACTTCTTCTTGGACCTTGACAACACCACGTTCGATACGACCGGTAACAACCGTGCCACGACCAGAAATCGTGAACACATCTTCGATCGGCATCAAGAACGGCTTATCCGTCTCACGGACCGGCGTCGGAATGAAGGAATCGCAGGCCTGAAGAAGCTTCTCAATTGCACCATCGGCGATGTCGCTGTGGACACCTGTAAGAGCCTGCAGCGCCGAGCCACGAATGATCGGAACATCATCACCAGGGAACTTGTACTTGTTCAGCAGATCGCGAATCTCCATCTCGATCAGCTCAAGCAGCTCTGGATCGCCGTTGACATCGACCTTATTCAGGAAGACGACCAACTGCGGAACGTTCACCTGGCGCGCAAGAAGAACGTGCTCACGGGTCTGCGGCATCGGGCCGTCCACCGCAGAGACCACGAGAATCGCACCGTCCATCTGAGCGGCACCCGTGATCATGTTCTTGACGTAGTCAGCGTGCCCCGGGCAGTCGACGTGTGCGTAGTGCCGATTGGCACTTTCGTACTCGACGTGAGAGACAGCGATCGTCATAATCTTGGTTTCATCGCGCCGCCCCTGCGATTCGGATGCCTTGGCAACCTGATCGTAGGAGATTTCCTTCGCGCCACCGTACTTGGCGGAGGCAACCTTAGTAATGGCCGCCGTAAGGGTGGTCTTACCATGGTCGACGTGGCCAATGGTTCCGATGTTCACGTGGGTTTTGTTGCGATTGAATTTCTCTTTAGCCATAGCGATATCCCTCTACCCTGCTCTTCGCTGCTGTCTCCCTAATCGGGCGCCGGTTATCGAGACGTTGTTATCAAAAGGTTAAAAGCTCTTGCAGCGGCTCCATTGTCTGCGCCCGAGCCGCCGTGGCCATATCTACCAGCGGTAATGCGCAAAAGCTTTGTTAGCCTCTGCCATCTTGTGGGTATCTTCACGCTTCTTTACAGCGTTGCCACGATTCTGCGAAGCATCAAGGATCTCAGAAGCAAGCTTCTCGACCATTGTCTTTTCGCCACGTCCACGGGCATAGGAAACCAACCAGCGCATGCCGAGTGCCTGGGAACGGTCTGGGCGAACCTCGATCGGCACTTGGTAGGTAGATCCACCGACGCGCCGCGACTTTACTTCCAGCTTCGGACGGACATTGCCCATTGCGCGCTCGAAGACCTTGATCGGATCTTCCTTCGCACGCTCCGCAACCTTGTCGAAAGCACCGTAGACAATCTTCTCAGCAACTGCTTTCTTGCCGAGTTCCATCACGGTGTTGATGAACTTGGTAATCCGACGCCGAACATCGTCCGGCTGCTCGGTAAACTTAGGATCGGGCAGTACTTCCCGCTTGGGAACTTCACCTTTGCGTGGCATCGCTCTTCCTCGTGCCTATCACTTGGGCCGCTTGGCGCCGTATTTGGAACGGCTCTGTCGCCGATTGGCGACACCCGCCGTATCGAGCGTACCGCGAACAATGTGATAGCGAACACCCGGCAGGTCTTTAACACGGCCACCGCGGATCAGCACCACAGAGTGCTCCTGCAGGTTGTGACCTTCCCCGGGAATATAGGTCGTCACTTCGATCTGGTTGGTCAACCGGACACGTGCAACCTTGCGGAGTGCAGAGTTCGGCTTTTTCGGCGTCGTCGTATAAACGCGAACGCACACACCACGCTTTTGCGGGCATGACTTGAGGGCTGGAGCGGACGTCTTACGCGTCTGCTTAATTCGGCCCTTCTTGACGAGCTGATTGATCGTAGGCATCCGATCGGTTCCTTAAATCGCCGTGTTTTACGTCTTCGTGTGCGAACACAAAGAGAAGCGCAGTATACGGAGGGTCTTGGGTTAGTCAACAAAAAGATCTTGCGATCTGCTTACTTATACGCTTCTCCGACGGGAACTTGAGTTCCCATCGCCCTCTTTCTATTCCTCTGCACCACCACCAACTGCTGCCTGCGGAGCAGTAGTTGCGGCTTCTGCGATCGCGATCGCCGCTTCTAGGCGATCGGCCACAGGAGCGGGTTCGTCGACGGTAACATTGAGCGAAAGTCGACGATAGGTTGGGATTCCTGTTCCCGCAGGAATCAGGCGACCCATAATCACGTTCTCCTTGAGGCCACGCAGATAATCAACCTTGCCGCAGATCGCTGCTTCGGTGAGAACCTTGGTGGTCTCTTGGAAGGACGATGCAGAGATGAACGACTCCGTCGACAACGAGGCCTTGGTGATACCCAAAAGAAGCGGCTCACCACGTGCTGGCTGACCCCCTTGCGCCATCACACGCTCGTTTTCTTCCTCGAAAAGATGACGCTCGGCCTGCTCGTCGACAAGGAAGTTGGTATCGCCCACATCAACGACCCGCACGCGGCGCAGCATCTGGCGAACGATCACCTCGATATGCTTGTCGTTAATTTTGACGCCCTGTAGACGATAGACTTCCTGCACTTCATCGACGAGATACTTGGCCAGCGCCTTCTCTCCGAGCACCCGTAGGATGTCATGCGGGTTCGAGCTGCCATCCATCAGCGGCTCGCCAGCCTTCACACGATCGCCGTCACGCACCGAGAGATGCTTGCCTTTCGAGATGAGGTACTCGCGAGGTTCGCCGATCTCAGGGGTGATCACGACCTTGCGCTTGCCCTTGGTGTCCTTACCGAAGCTGACAATGCCGTCGATCTCGGAGATGACCGAGTGCTCTTTGGGCTTGCGGGCCTCAAAGAGCTCGGCAACACGCGGCAGACCACCGGTGATGTCCTTGGTCTTGACGGTCTCACGCGGGATACGCGCAATGATGTCACCGGCTTCGACTCGCTCACCGTCTTGCACCGAAATGTTGGCACCGACAGGGAGGAAATATCGCGCTTCCTGATTGGTTCCAGGAATCTTCTTGGTCTTGCCCGAGTCGTCTTTGATCGTAATGCGCGGCCTGGTATCGGCGTCTTTCGACTCGATAATGACCTTGCGGGATAGACCGGTGTGCTCGTCGAGCTGCTCTTGCATGGTGACACCATCGAGGATGTCGCCGTACTTGATGAGGCCCGAGACTTCCGTCAAGATCGGAAGAGAGAAGGCGTCCCACTCAGACAGGAGCTTCTTCGGCTCGACCTTTTGTCCCTCGCGAACGTAGAGCTTCGCACCGTAGGTCAGCGCGTAACGCTCACGCTCACGCCCGGAGTCATCGACGATCACGAGTTCGCCGTGGCGGTTCATGACCACCAGGTAGCTGCGCTCGTTGGGATCGGTCGCTTCGGGATTCTGCTTCTCAACGATCTGGATGTTCTCGAACTTGATGAAACCGGTACTGCGTGACTCCAAGTTGCTCGATTGAATGCGGACTTGGCCGACGCCGCCGATGTGGAACGTACGCATCGTGAGCTGCGTTCCCGGTTCACCGATCGACTGGGCTGCGATAACGCCAACTGCTTCGCCAATGTTGACGATATAGCCGCGTGCCAGATCACGTCCGTAGCACTGCACGCAGATACCGCGCCGCGTCTGACAAGTCAGCACGGAACGAATCTTGACGCGATCAATGCCCGCGTTCTCGATGAGAGTAACTTTGTCTTCGGTAATCTCGGTGTTGGCCGGAACGATCACATCACCGCTGTACGGATCAACGATGTCTTCCAGCGGAACTCGACCCAGGATGCGATCACCGATGCGCTCGATGACTTCCCCACCCTCGACGAGTGGGGCGGTATCGATACCTTCCATGGTGCCGCAGTCGTAGTCGGCGATGATGCAGTCCTGCGCCACGTCGACGAGTCGGCGGGTCAGGTATCCCGAGTTTGCGGTCTTAAGGGCGGTATCGGCCAGACCCTTACGCGCACCGTGCGTCGAAATGAAGTACTGGAGAACCGACAACCCTTCGCGGAAGTTCGTGGTAATCGGCGTCTCGATGATTTCGCCCGACGGCTTCGCCATAAGACCACGCATACCGGCGAGCTGACGAATCTGCTGTTGCGATCCACGAGCGCCAGAGTCGGCCATGATGAAGATCGGGTTGAACGACTGGAGACGCTTCTCCTCTCCACGACCATCACGGAAGATTTGCGTGCTGATCTCACCCATCATTTCGGTGGCGACTCGCTCTGCCACCTGCGCCCAGATATCAACGACCTTGTTATAGCGCTCACCGTCGGTGATAAGACCTTCGTTATACTGGTCTTGAATCTCCGTGACTTCCTTTTCGGCCTGCTCTAGGAAGAGCTTCTTCTTGACCGGAATGCGCATGTCGTCGATGCAGATCGAGATACCCGCCGCCGTCGCGTGAGAGTACCCGAGCGTGCGCAGACGGTCGGCGATAAGGACGGTCTCCTTCTGATCGCAGATACGGTAGCAAGTATCGATCAGCTCACCGAGCTGCTTCTTGCCCATCGTTCGGTTGACGAGCTTGAAAGGCAGCGCCGCAGGAAGAACATCCGAAAGCAGCACGCGCCCGCAGGTTGTATCGACGAGCTTCCGCTTTCCGGGGGTTGTTCCATCGGGATTGACCATGCGGACCTTGATGCGAGCTTGCAGATCAAGGCCACCGTGGTCGTACGCCATCCGCACTTCTTCCGGGGACGAGAAGATACCGGCAGGAGACTCACCCTTGCGGGCCTCGCGATACTCTCCCTTTACGAAGCTGCGATCGCGGGTCATGTAATACAGACCCAGAACGATATCCTGCGACGGGATGATGATCGGCTTGCCGTGCGCGGGGCTCAGGATGTTGTTGGTCGACATCATGAGCACGCGGGCTTCCATCTGTGCTTCGATGGACAGCGGCACGTGAACGGCCATCTGATCGCCGTCAAAGTCTGCGTTGAATGCGGCGCAGACCAGCGGGTGCATCTGGATCGCTTTGCCTTCGATCAGAACCGGCTCAAACGCCTGGATTCCCAAGCGGTGCAGCGTCGGGGCGCGGTTCAGGAGTACGGGATGCTCGCGGATGACTTCCTCGAGAATGTCCCAAACCTCTGACCGCTCCTTATCCACCATCTTCTTAGCGCTCTTGATGGTGGTGACGAGCCCTCGCTCCTCAAGCTTGTTGTAGATAAACGGCTTGAACAGCTCGAGCGCCATCTTCTTCGGCAGACCGCACTGGTGCAGGCGGAGCTCTGGACCGACGACGATGACCGAACGACCGGAGTAGTCGACACGCTTACCAAGCAGGTTCTGACGGAACCGTCCCTGCTTGCCTTTGAGCATGTCGGACAGCGATTTAAGCGGTCTCTTGTTCGGACCCGTGATGGTCTTGCCACGACGACCGTTGTCAAAGAGCGCGTCCACCGCTTCTTGCAACATCCGCTTTTCGTTGCGGATGATGATCTCGGGAGCATTCAGCTCCTGCAGACGCTTAAGACGGTTGTTGCGGTTGATGACACGGCGATAGAGATCGTTCAGATCGCTGGTCGCAAAACGGCCGCCATCGAGCGGAACGAGCGGACGAAGGTCCGGCGGAATCACCGGAATCACTTCCAGCATCATCCACTCGGGCTTGTTCGTCGACTCGCGGAACGCCTCAACGACTTTCAGTCGCTTGGCGATCTTCTTGCGCTTCGCTTCGCTGGTCGCATCGCGCATTTCACCGCGAAGCTGCTCTGCTAGCTGATGGATGTTGATCTTGCGCAGCAGATCACGAATCGCGTCCGCACCCATGCGGGCCTCGAACGCATCGTCTCCGCCCAGCTCGTCCACCAGCTTCTGGTAGCGATCCTCCGTAAGGAGTTCGCCAACCTGAAGTCCAGAGTTTCGCGGTTCCACTACGACGTACGACTCGCAGTACAGAACCTTCTCAAGTTCCTTGAGCGTGATGTCGAGCAGGTTTCCGATCCGGCTCGGCAGCGACTTTAGGAACCAGATGTGCGCAACCGGCGTCGCGAGCGAAATATGACCGAGTCGCTCACGACGAACCTTGGACTGAATGACTTCGACGCCGCACTTTTCGCAGACGACGCCACGGTGCTTCATGCGCTTGTACTTGCCGCAGTTGCACTCGTAGTCCTTCACCGGCCCAAATATCTTGGCGCAGAAGAGGCCATCACGCTCCGGCTTGAAGGTCCGGTAGTTGATGGTCTCTGGCTTCTTCACCTCACCATGGGACCACTCGCGGATCTTGTCTGGTGACGCCAAGCTAATGCGGATGGCGCTGAACGAAAGCGGGTCCTTGGGCTTCTCGAAGAAGTTAAAAAGATCCTTCACGAGACCTCTCCTTGAAAGTGCGAGCCTACCGCGTTACGAAGCGGCGCCAATCTTGGCAACCACCTCACGAGCCATCTGCTGGACAGCCGACGATGCGGTGTCCTTCTGAGGCGCGCTCGGGTCTTCAATCAGCTCAACGTTAAGACACAGAGACTGCAGTTCCTTGAGCAGCACGTTGAACGACTCTGGCAAACCAGACTCGAGGTTGTGCTCGCCCTTCACAATCGACTCGTACATCCGCGTGCGGCCTACGACGTCGTCGCTCTTGACGGTCAAGAACTCTTGCAGCGCGTACGCAGCTCCGTACGCTTCCATCGCCCAGACTTCCATTTCTCCGAGTCGCTGGCCGCCGAACTGTGCCTTGCCACCGAGCGGCTGCTGGGTAACCAGGGAGTACGGTCCAATCGACCTGGCATGGATCTTGTCATCGACCAAGTGGTGCAGCTTCATGATGTACATGACGCCGACCGTGACATCGTGGTCAAACGACAGGCCAGTCTTTCCATCGAACAGAATCGACTGTCCGTTGTCCGACTGATTGGCCATGGTGAGCGCGGTCTTGATCTCACTCTCCTTCGCGCCGTCGAAAACCGGGGTCGCGGTGTGAACACCACGCACCAGCTTGCTGGCGAAGCGCTTCAGGTCGTGTTCATCCAGTGCATCGATGAACGCATGGGCCTGATCGGTCGTATAGATCTTCTTGAGCCGGTCGCGAAGCTGCGCCGCGTTGTACTTGCTCTGCAGAACCTTTTCGATCTGCTTGCCAAGCTGAAGCGCTGCCCAACCAAGGTGCGTCTCAAGGATCTGTCCGACGTTCATTCGCGACGGAACGCCGAGTGGGTTTAGCACCACATCGACCGGCGTACCATCGGCAAGGAATGGCATGTCTTCTTCGGGCAGAATCCGGCTGACAACACCCTTGTTACCGTGGCGGCCGGCCATCTTGTCGCCAACGGCAAGCTTGCGCTTGATCGCGACATACACCTTGACCATCTTGATGACGCCCGGAGGAAGCTCATCCCCCTTGGTCAGCTTCGCAATCTTGTCGCGATAGACCGACTCAATGGCGTGGATGTCATCCTCAAGACGCTGAGCAAGCTGCTCAACGCGCTCTTCGACACGACCGTCACCCTCGGCCACACGCAGCTCGCGGTAGTGACGCGCGGGGATGGTCTCCAGCGTCGCCATGTCCAGCGACTGGCCCTTGGCGAGAAGGACCTTGCCCTTGTCATCCACGAGTCGCGACGCGGTAGACTTGCCTTCGAGCAGACGCCGCATCTTGGCGTAATACGACTCGCAGACAATCTTGACCTCATCCCGCTGATCGGTGATGAGCTTCTCTTTTTCGGCGTCCTCGATGTCCTTGGCGCGCTCGTCCTTCTCGGTGCCCTTGCGTGCAAACACGCGAGCCGAGATGACGATGCCCTGCACACCAGGAGGAACCCGCAGCGAGCTGTCTCGCACATCGCCGGCCTTTTCGCCGAAGATTGCGCGAAGCAGTTTCTCTTCTGGGCTGAGCTGAGTCTCTCCCTTCGGAGTGATCTTGCCGACGAGAATATCGCCCGCCTTGACCTCAGCGCCGATCCGCACGATGCCCGACTCATCGAGATCCTTTAGCGCTTCCTCTCCGACGTTCGGAATGTCTCGAGTGATCTCTTCCTTGCCGAGCTTGGTATCGCGGGCGATGCACTCAAACTCCTCGATGTGGATCGAGGTGTAGACATCTTCCTTGACCAGTCGCTCCGACAACAGAATCGAGTCTTCGAAGTTGTAACCGCCCCACGGCATGAAGGCGACCACGACGTTCTGACCGAGCGCAAGCTCACCCATCTCGCAGGCAGGACCGTCCGCGATCACGTCCCCAGGACGAACCCGGTCACCACGCTCAACGATCGGCTTCTGGTTGATACAGGTGTTCTGGTTTGACCGCTGAAACTTGACCAACGAATAGATGTCCGGCTTCGCACCGGCCATATCATCGAGATCCTGCTCGAGCGGACGGACCACGATACGTGCTGCATCGACGGACTCGACGATGCCCTCGCGCTTCGCAACCAGCGTAACGCCAGAGTCACGAGCAACGATGCCTTCGACACCGGTTCCCACGAGCGGCGAGGCCGTGCGAATCAGCGGCACCGCCTGACGCTGCATGTTACTGCCCATCAGTGCGCGGTTCGCGTCGTCGTGCTCGAGGAACGGAATCAGCGAGGCGGCAACCGAAACCAGCTGGTTCGGCGACACGTCCATCAGCGTGACTTCCTCTGGACGGGAGAGCACGAAGTCACCATTGTGACGAGCCGAGACGTGCGGTCCAAGGAACTTGCCATCTCGCTCGACCTGGGCGTTCGCCTGAGCGATGAAGTGGCCTTCCTCCTGAAGTGCCGAGTAGAACTCGACATCATCGGTCGCTTTGCCGTCTGCACACTTGCGATAGGGAGTTTCGATAAAGCCGAACTCGTTGACGCGAGCGTAGGTCGAAAGCGATGCAATCAGACCGATGTTTGGACCTTCTGGAGTCTCAATCGGGCAGATACGTCCGTAGTGCGTGGCGTGAACGTCGCGGACTTCAAAGCCTGCGCGCTCACGAGTCAAACCACCCGGTCCAAGTGCTGAAAGACGACGCTTGTGCGTGACTTCAGACAGCGGGTTCGTCTGATCCATGAACTGCGAGAGCTGCGAGCTGCCGAAGTACTCTTTCACGACCGCAGAGACCGGCTTGGCGTTCACCAAGTCGTGCGGCATCAGCGTCTCAATTTCCTGAGACATGCTCATGCGCTCTTTGATCGCGCGTTCCATACGAACCAGGCCGATGCGGTACTGGTTCTCCATCAGCTCACCAACAGCACGCACGCGACGGTTACCGAGGTGATCGATATCGTCGATCGCCCCCTTACCGTTCTTGAGCTCGATCAGATAACGAACGGTCTCAAGAATGTCGCGCTTGGTCAGCACGCAGTTGTCGAGCCGCTCATCGATCTTGAACTTGTAGTTCAACTTGAGGCGACCGACCTTCGACAGATCGTAGCGCTCCGCATTGAAGAACAGGTTCTTGAACAACTGCTGTGCGGTCTCCAGCGTCGGAGGATCCCCTGGGCGAAGTCGACGATAGATTTCCATCATCGCCTCTTCCGGGGTTGACAGCCGATCTGCAATCAACGTGTCTCGCAGGTACGAACCGACGTTCAATCCGTCGATGAACAGCACCTTGAACGACACGATGTTGTGCTGACGCAGCTCTTCGAGCTTGGCATCGGTGAGTTCCTCGTTGCACTGCAACAGAACTTCGCCGGTCAGCTCGTTGATCACGTCGTGCGCGGCGACCTTGCCCACCAGCTCGGAGGACTCGACCGGAAGCCGATCGATTCCGAACTCTTGCAGCTTGCGAATCGCCGCCCGCGTAAACTTGCGGTTCTTCTTGACGAGGATCTCGTTATTACCGGGGTGACGGATGTCGCGTGTGGCACGCTGACCCGGCAGCAAATCGTACTCGAGCGATTTGCTGTAGTGACCATCCGGCTCAATAAAGATCGGCTCGGTGGCGTAGAAGTAGTTGAGTAAGTCCTCGGTCGAATATCCGAGTGCGCGCAGCAGCACAGTAGCGTGCAGCTTTCGCCTACGATCGATCCGGACATACAGAATGTCCTTAGGATCGAACTCGAAGTCGAGCCATGAACCACGGTAGGGAATCACTCGGGCGCTGTACAGTAGCTTGCCGGACGAGTGGGTCTTGCCCTTATCATGATCGTAGAACACGCCGGGAGAGCGGTGTAGCTGCGAGACGACGACGCGCTCGGTACCATTGATGATAAAGGTACCGTTTTCCGTCATCAGCGGGATCTCACCGAAGTAGACCTCCTGCTCTTTGACGTCGCGGATCGACTGGTAGCCAGTCTCTTCGTTGGTGTCCCAAACGACGAGGCGAATGACGACCTTGATCGGCGCGGCGAAAGTCATTCCGCGCTGACGGCACTCATCTACGTCGTACTTTGGTTTGTCGAGTTGGTCGGAAACATACTCGAGGGATGATGTCTCAGAGAAGTCCTTAACCGGGAAGACATTCTTGAACACTCTCTGCAAACCGACGTC
>ERZ724523.208-NODE-208-length-34526-cov-5.505062_pt1 | contig 34526 bp, 30 predicted proteins | sample MGYA00376056_ERZ724523 | MGnify/ENA primary metagenome ERZ724523 (study PRJEB28724, sample SAMN07190888) | wastewater metagenome | isolation source: influent of sewage treatment plant in Hong Hong | place: USA: Christiansburg, Virginia | collected 2016-03-01 ... | reverse complement strand
CAACGCCATTGATGCCATGGCCGAACAAAGAAATCGCCAGCTAAGTTTTGCTCTGGCGACGAACCCGGACGGACAGTTGGCACTCTCCGTCACCGATAGCGGCAGCGGCTTTTCAGCCAAGGCGCTGGCGCATTTGTTCGAACCCTTCTTCACCACCAAGCAGCCGGGCGAAGGCCTGGGCCTCGGGCTGACCATTTCGCGCGACATCGTGCGTGAATTCGGTGGTGATCTGCTGGCCGAAGCCGCGCCGGAAGGCGGCGCGCGGTTTATCATCCTCCTGCCCCGCGCTCCCGCATCCGCCCCTGAGGTTTTGCCATGAAGCCCGTCCTTTCCGTATTGCTGATTGAAGACGACCCCAACGTTCGCCTCGGTTGCGAACAGGCCATGCAACTGGCCGGCATCCCGGTAATCGCCGTCGCCTCGGCGGAAGAAGGGCAGCGCCAACTTGACGCGGATTTTGCCGGTATTGTCGTCACCGACATGCGCCTGCCGGGCATGGACGGCATGGCCTTGCTGCGCTGGGTCAATCAACTGACGCCGGATCTGCCGGTCATCATCATCACCGGCCACGGCGATGTCACGCTGGCGGTCGAAGCGATGCGCAGTGGCGCTTACGATTTCATGCAGAAGCCGTTTTCAACGCATGATCTGGTCGAGGTTGTTCGTCGCGCCCTGGAAAAACGCGAACTGGTGCTCGAGGTCGAAGCCCTGCGCCGCCGCCTCGATCACCGCGATGATCTCGAAGCACGCCTGATCGGCCGCTCGCCGCAGATGGCCAAAGTGCGCCAGTTGATTCTCGATGTGGCCGATGCGGCAGTCGATGTACTGATCTTTGGCGAAACCGGCACCGGCAAGGAAATGGTCGCCCGTTGCCTGCATGATCTGTCACGCGCCGGCCAGGAAAATTACGTCGCGCTCAACTGCGGCGGCATGGCCGACACCCTGCTCGACAGCGAACTCTTCGGCCATGAGCCGGGTGCCTTCACCGGCGCCCAGAAACGACGCATCGGCAAGATCGAATACGCCAGTGGTGGCACGCTCTTCCTTGATGAAGTCGAATCGATGCCGATGAATATGCAGATCAAGCTGCTGCGCGTGTTGCAGGAACGAAAAATTGAGCGCCTCGGTTCGAATCAGCAAATTCCGGTTAACTGTCGCGTTGTCGCAGCGAGCAAGGAAGACCTCAAGTCTTCGTCCGATCAGGGCAAGTTCCGCGCCGATCTTTATTACCGGCTCAACGTCGTGCGCATCGAGTTACCCGCCCTGCGTGAACGGCGCGAAGATATTCCCGCGCTTTACGATGAATTCCTGCTGCAGGCTGCCAAGCGCTACAACCGCCCACCGCCGGTACTCACCTCGGAATATCTGCGCCGCCTGATGGCGCAGGACTGGCCGGGCAATATCCGCGAACTGCGCAATGCCGCCGATTGCCACGCTCTCGGCATTGGCCGCGATGCCGCAACACCCGGTGTCGGGAACACACCGCAATCTCTGACCGATGCCGTCGAAAACTACGAACGCGTGCTGATCGCCAATGAATTCACCAAGCAGGACGGCAACATCGCCCGCACTGCGGATGCGCTGAAAGTGGCGCGTACCACCTTGCACGACAAACTGAAAAAGTACGCCCTGATTTGAATCAGTCGATTTAGATTGCCATCGGATCTGGTGCAAACCAAAAGATATGCGCTGTAATGCCCCGCATCCTTTTAAACCCGAATGGTTTGATTTGCACGGTGGAAATGAAACATTTGCCGTCAGTCATGACGAAATTTGAGCATGATCAGGCAGGCTGAGTGATCTGCGACACGGCAATCTGGACACCGGGTCACCAACAACTGATTAGATATTGCGCTGACTCAGGTGAAAGTGAAACATCAGCACCTGCGGTTCAATTTGTTACGGTCAACGCTCAAAAATGCCCGATTTTTTGATGCAAACCGCTGCCACGCACTGCTCTAGCTGACGAATCTATCAAACCGAATCGACCATGCGTTTTTTCAACAACTCCGGCATTTCCAACGTCTCCATGTTCCAGCCCTCAAGCAACAAGACATCGGTCAGGCACTGTTCAAAAATCGGATAAGCTAACTCGGTAGCCTGGGCGATGGAAGTATGCACACGCGCATCGGTGTCGGTCTGATTCAGGCAGGCTTCCTGATACTCAAAAAGACTCATGACTTCATCGAGAAGTATGCTGACCTGTGCCGGGCAAGCGCATTGATACATCAGCGCCTGATCCCTGACGCGCATCAATTGTTCTTTAGAGAATTTTGGTTGCATTTGTTTTCCAGACTTAATAATTCAGAACATGTCTTGCTTGCTGGCGTAGCGTATCAGGTCTGCATTGTTATCGATGCCAAGTTTTTGCATGAGGCGCATCTTGTGTGTACTGACGGTTTTAGGGCTGGGATGCAGTTGTTTGGCAACGCTACTCAATGACTGAACTGATAATCGCCTGCAGCATACAACTTCCAGCCGCCATCGCCTGTCAGTTCCAGCACCTGCGGGTGATATTTAAGGATTGATGGGCGATGGCCAACGCTGACCATGGTCGTTTCGCTGGCGGCCAGTTCCTTGTAAAGACTTTCTTCGTTTGCTATATCCAGCGCGCTGGTCGCCTCATCGAGAATGACATAGCGCGGCGCGGCGAGCAGCACGCGGGCAAAGGCAACGCGCTGCTGTTCGCCCACCGAGAGCACCTTGGCCCAATCCAGTTCGGCATCGAGGCCGCCGAAGCGGGCAGCCAGTTTCGGCAAATTGACGCGGACCAGTAATTCCTGCAGCGCCTCGTCGGATATCTTCATATCGAGCTGTGGATAGAGCAACTGGCTGCGCAAGCTGCTAAGCAACATGTAAGGGCGCTGGGGCAGGAACAACATTTCTCCCGCTTCCGGGCGGCAGATCTCGCCGCTGCCGCTGCGCCACAATCCTGCCAGGGCACGTAACAGCGAGCTTTTTCCGCAACCGCTGGCACCGACGATCATCACGCCCTGGCCGGGATTGATGGTCATTGAAAGTCCTTCAATCAGGGTACGTGTGTGGTTGGGGGTTTGCAGCGTGAGGTTCTTGATCTCCAGATGGGAGTTCTGCACCAACTTGACGTGCTGCCCGGAGCCTTGCGGTCGACGGTCTTTTTTGGCCAAAAATTTGGCAAAGCTATCGAGGCGATCAATCCCGGCGGCAAAGCGGCTGAAGCTTTCAAAATTATCAACGATCACCGTCAGCGCACTGAGGATGGCGGCAAAGGCGCCAGCGGCCTGAATTGCCCGACCAACCTCCAGATCACCGGCCAGCACCTGCCCGGCAATGATCGAGTAAGGCAGGATGATGGTCATGAAGCTATAGCTGTACTGAAACAGGTTGAGATTTAGTTGGGCACGGATCAGCTTGTTGAAGTTGGCAAAGGCAGCATTGAAATACTGGCCGATTTGCCATGATTCCTGCGCCTCGCCACGATAGAAGGCGATGGCTTCGGCATTTTCGCGAATGCGTACCAGGCTGAAACGAAAATCCGCCTCACGCCGCAACTGGTAGAAATTGAGGCCGATCAGCACTTTGCCAAAGACCAGCAGGGTTATCGCCGTCCCGGCCACGGCATAAATGATCAGGAAAAAAACCAGCGCCTTGGAAATCGACCAGAGCACACCACTAAAGGCCAGCAATTGCAGAATTGCGCCAACCGTGATCAGTAAAAAATACAGGGAGCGCTGGGTAAAAGTGTTGATATCTTCGGCAATCCGCTGGTCGGGGTTGTCGATATCGGGATCGGCGTTCAGTTCGTAATAGGCTCGGTTACTGAAGTAGCGCCCGAGATAATCCTGCGTCAACCAGCGCCGCCAGAACAAGCCAAGCTTGTCGCGCACATAGTAATAAAAGGCGTAAATCGGCACCGCGACGACCAGAATGGCGAGGCACTGGAAAATGGATTTCCAGAAGCGATCCGCATCCTTGGCCGCCAGCGATGACGTGAACTCGCCGGTCAGCTCATTGAAAAGTACCGCAAAGCCAGTCTGCCCAAGGAGCAGGACGACCAACAACAGCAACAACCCTCGCGCCTGCCATTTCTGATCACGGAACCAGTAAGGTGCCGCGATGGTCCGGAAACGCCGCCACAGACGAAGGTCAAAGCTAACCATTTTTTGTTGTTAAGTCCGTAAAGTGATCACTTGCCATAGCCGACAAACGACACCCGGGCGGGATCATTTGCAGTTCCCGCCTGGACCCGTTTGTTGTGCCAGGTGCCATCAAATTTGGCGGCGATCATATACGAGCCGGGTGGCAACTTCAGGTACAGCAAGGGGCCAGTACTGACACCAGAATACATCTCCCGGCCATTCAGTTTGGTCACCGAAAAGGGAATCCCAGCAAGATAAGCGCCCTGCGGATCACTGAACACCAGATGCACGCTATAAGCCACCGCCGCTTTGCGCATTTCATCGCGCGCTTCGTCGCCAATGCCGCCACTCATCCAGGAAAGCTCGGCTTGCGGCGCGCTGATCGTATTCTGCTTGGCGACATCACCCACCTCGCCGGCCCAAGCCGGCAGGCCTGGCAGGGCAAGGGCCAGAAGCAGCAGACCGCGCTGTGTTGTTTTAACGATTGCGGTCATGATTGCCTCCTTGGTCACCACGATTATGTTTATCGTTGCCACGCCTATCATCCCGATGTTCGTCACCACGACGATCAGAATGTTCCCGATAGCGCGGCGCATATTCGTTGCGATACCAGTTGTCTTTAACAAAATATACCCGTTCATTACAAGCGTTGTAAGCACCGCAATGCTTGCTCCAATTCTTTGCATGGCCGGGTGGCACACGCAGATAGAGCGGCGGACGGTCTGCCGGCACATAGTAGCCGACACGCGGCTGGCGATAGATGACCGGCGGCGGCGGATAACCGCCAATGTCGATCTGGCCATAAAAACCAGGCTGGCCGACGCTGATCGACATGCCGACTTCGCCGGCAAGCGCCGTCACGGACACGGCAGCGAGAGCAGCAGCGAATAATAGATGTTTCATGTTCAAATCCTTCTCTGTGAGGTCACGTCAATTACGTGAGTGACCAATGCTTATTTTTTGTTGCCCTGTGCGGCATCCTTGATATTTTCGCCAGCCTGCTCGATCTTCTGGCCGACCTTCTCGGATGCTTTGTCGACTTCCTTGCCAGCCTTTTCAGCCGGCCCTTCCTGTTTTGCGCAACCTGACAGCACGGCCAGAAATGCGCCAATGAACATGGCTGAAAGGATGCGTTTTCCTGGAGTTTTCATGGCAGTTTCCTTAAGTTTTTAATGTGAAATTTCGGGGCATTTAGGCAGTTGACCGCAACACACCAAGGTACGAAACCTTGATGAGTTACCAGTCGATTAGTGTTTCGGTTTGCTGACTTCGTGGCCAATCACACCACCGACAACAGCGCCGCCTACCGTGCCGGCTGTGCTGCCACCGGTCAGCACAGCACCGCCTACGGCACCAGCACCAGCGCCGATCACCGTATTTGCATCCTGCTGCGACATGCCGGAACAAGCACCCAAACTGAGCAGCATGGTTGCCGTTAGTACTGCGAGCGAATAACGCTTTACTGCTTTCATTGGTTTATCTCTTTCAAATGGTTAGCAAGCACCTCTGGCCAAACCAGATTTGCCGTATTACTTGTTGAAGTTGGCTTTTGCCTGGCTCATACAGTTGTCTTTTGCCGCACCGGAGTAAGCGTCACACTTTTCCTTGGCTACTGAATACTTGGCATCAACCTTGTCAGCCGTTGCATCTTTCTTCGCATCGGCAGTCTGTTTATTGGCGTCGCCACGTGCTTCGGCGGTTTTTTCATTGGCCGTTGCGTTGGCATCTGCTGACTTCATCTTTGCCTTGGCATCTGCCTTGGCCGTAGTTTGTGCAGCCTTGGCTTCCTTCACGCAAACGTCCTTGACGTTACCGGCCAAGTCATCACAACGTTCGTTGGCGACGCCGTAGTCGGCTTCAGCTTTGGCAACACTGACTTCGTAATTGGCTTTCAGACCCGGCTTGTCGGCGGCTTTAAGTTCAGCCATAGCGACTTCTTTTTTACCTTTCGCATCGGCGACACAAATATCGCTGGCGTTACCTGACAAACCGGAGCATGCAGCTTTGGCTGCCTTGTAATCGACCGAGACTTTTTCTTTACCAGCTTTGTAATCGGCTTTCGACAACATGCCTTCAGCCATCGCACTGGCACTAAAGGCAAGGGTAACGGCAAGCGCAATTGCGTTGATATTGAGTGTTTTCATGATTGTTCCTTTATTGGGTAAGCAGTGGAGTTGCATCTCATCGCCGCAGGGCAGAAATTTCACCGTTATTGGTTCCGATAAATTGAGCTTATTGGCAGGTGCTATCTCCGCTCTGTCTGATGGCGCACACAATCGCCACTGTTTTTCATGTTCCCGATTTATTGCAGCCTTTGTGCTGTAACGAACAGAACGCGTCGACAAGATCAGAAACACTGCTCGTCGATTGGCTCGTTCCGGAATTAACCGGGATGAAACTCAACCCGGAGAACGAACATGAAACTCAATGAAATCAAATTCCATCATTCGAGCGCACGCCTGATTGCCGTGGCCGCGCTTGCCGTCAGCCTGATTTCGGCGCCGCTGCTGGCCGGCGCTGCCGAACGCCTTGGTCATGAAGATCGTGCTGCCATGCGCGTCAAGCAAATGCATGATCGGCTGATGATTGCCGATGCTCAGGAAGCGCAGTGGGGCAAAGTCGCCCAGACCATGAATGACAATGCCAAAACCATGGACAAACTGACTCAGGCGAGGATCGATCACGCCAAGGACATGACAGCCGTCGATGATCTCAAGTCCTATGGCGAGATTACCGAAGCCCACGCCGAAGGCATCCGGACGCTGACCCCTGTCTTTGCAACGCTCTACGCCAGCATGTCCGACCCCCAGAAAAAGCAGGCTGACATGATGTTCCGTCATGGCGACCGCCGCGGTGACCGCCATGGCATGTACAAAAACCGTCACCACAAGCGCGGCCCCAATTTGCCGCCAGCAAACTAATCAAGCCTCTGTCAGAAACCAACATTTTCAAGAAGGAAGTCACCATGATTCAATTACCAGGACTTCAGCTTAGCCGCCTCGGGGCTATCGCCCGCAAGGCGGCCATTGCCATCACCCTTGTTTCAGCACTGGGCAGCCTCTCCATCACACCAGCCTTAGCTGATAATCGCGATAAGCATTACCAAAACAAACACCACGGCAATCAAGGAAATCAGGGCCGGCGTGGATGGCATGGTGAGCGCGAGGTTTATAACTATCGGCCGGTCTATCGTCACCCCTATAGCTATGCGCAACCGGTCTACGTGCCGCCACCGGTTTACTACGAACCACGTCAATCGCCAGGTGTCAGTCTATTTTTCCCACTCGATTTTCGGCGCTAGACAAAAAAAGGGCTCGGAAGGTGTTAACCGTTCCGAGCCAAATACAAAAGGCGTTCATCCAAAAGAGGCGGGGGGTGGGATGAACACCTGAATGCATCATGACGATTTAGCCAGAAACCTTCCGTTCGTTGTCGCACATAGTTTCAAAATTTATGGGGCAACGCCAAACATGGCACCCACGCCGGCAGTCATCGCCATGGCAAGCGCCCCCCAAAAGGTCACGCGCGTCGCCGCTACCATGATCGGCGCGCCACCTGCCCGCGCTGCCAGCGAGCCGAGCACCGCCAACGACAGCAAGGCGCTGCCAGAGACAGACCAGGCCAGGGTTGCCGGCGGAACAAGCAGGACAACCAGCAAAGGCATCGCTGCCCCTACCGAAAAAGTAAGCGCCGAAGTCCATGCCGCCTGTAACGGATGTGCGGACATGGTGTCGGAGATACCCAATTCATCGCGCGCATGGGCGCCGAGGGCGTCTTGTGCCATCAATTGTTTGGCCACCTGCGCCGCCAACCCGGCTTCCAAACCACGCTTGACGTAAATCGCCGCCATTTCGGCATGCTCACGGACTGGCTCAGTTGCCAGCTCTTCACGTTCACGTGCCAGATCGGAGTTTTCTGTGTCGGCCTGCGAACTCACTGAAACATATTCGCCGGCTGCCATCGACATCGCACCGGCAACCAGACCGGCAACGCCGGTCAGCATGATATTGCTGGCACTCGCACCGGCAGCAGCAACACCAAGCACCAAACTGGCTGTTGAAACGATGCCGTCATTGGCACCGAGCACGGCCGCGCGCAACCAGCCAATACGGGTTGTCCGATGCGTTTCAGGGTGTTTCATGGCCTGATTTTTCAAAACTGGAACAAGGTCAAGCCGAAGCCAACCGTGGTCTGCTTGTGGTTGTAATCCAGCATGGTCTCGCCATAACCGCTGAACAACTGGGCATACCAGCGCAGGCCAAGGGGCTGGTCGGCAAAAACCGGGTATGTCCAGTCGAGTTGAAATGAGCCACGATCAACGGCGCTGAAATTGCTACGCAAAGTCATGTTGACCGTAGAAACACCCGGTGCCCAACCGACACTGATCTCGTTACGCCCAATAAAGTCGACCAGATCAGGATTGTCGTCAATGTTTTGCACCCGCAAGCGCTGATTGGTTTTTAGCTGGACGCCAAAATCACCAAACTCAAAGCCGGCGCCGGCATACACACGGTTCCAGCTTCGTGAGAGTGGATCACTCTGGCCGTTTGATTGATGGGCCAGGCCAAATTGCAACATGCGCAGGTTGATCCCGAAGGGTAGCGCCCCCCATTTTTCGGGCACCGGCACTACATAAATCATTTCCGGCTGATAGTCGGTACTGCGAAATGGCGATGAGTCATCAGAATCCCAGACCTGCCACAAGGAGCGTTGGGTGTAGGCGACCCATAAATCAGCGCCTGGCAAGAGCAGGTTTTCGGCGACTTTGGCGCGTAGGGAAAGCTGCAGTTTGGCTTCTGCCGGTTTGTAATTGGGATTGTTGCCACCATCAGGATGCGTCGGGCTGCTCGGCGCACGATTGATATTCGAGGAGAAATGCGCCGGCAGCACGAAATTGGGCAGGTAGGTTTTGACAATGAAGGTGCCTTGCTTGTCTTCGGCGCCCAACTCCCAGGCTTTCGCCATGCCGGATGAGGCACGCCCGGTATCGATCGTTTTCACCGGCTGCGTGGCGACAGCATCGGCGGTAACCAAGGGCGGCGCTGGCGCATGGATTTTGTCGTAGCAGGCAAGGCGCAGTTTGTCATCGCGCTGCTTCGCACAATCAGTCGGTAACTCCCCGGCCCCGGCTTGTGCCGTCAGCAGCACGAGCGAAATGGCGATGGTTCTTCTCATTTTTTAGCCTCTTTTGAGCGTTGACCGCAACTATTGCTCAGGCATCAATTTGCGTCTGTGTGGCACCGCACAGACTGGCAGCTTGCGCCAGCGCAGCATGAGAAACAGAGGAAAGTTCCGGCGGGCATCACTAGTCAGAACCCGCCCCTTTTTACCCACTTCAAATCAGGAGTCATCATGAGCAATTCAATGTTTAGCGGTCACAAAACGCTTGAGGACAACAAGAATGCCCTCGTCAAAGATCTGAAAGGCGTTGTTGGCGATGCCGACAAGCTGCTCAATCAACTGGTTAATTCGACTACCGAAGAATTTGCCAGCGCGCGCAGCAAGATGGAAACCGCGCTATCCGATACACGAGCCAGGCTTCACGACGCACGTATGTTGGTCTCTGACAAGGCCTGCTTCGCCGCCGATGTCACCCAAAAATACGTCCACGAAAATCCATGGAAAACGGTCGGACTGATCGCCGGGGTTGGACTCATCATCGGCATCCTGAGCAGCCGCCGCTGAACTTTGTGACTTCGCCCCTGAATTGCCGCGCAACAGCGCGGTAGTTCAGGGCAACACTGACCCTTGAAGAAACAGGTGCAATGATGCCGCGCATGATCTGGATCACTTTCGGACTGATTGCCGGGTTCTTTGCTCGAACTATCGCAGGGAAACGCGGACCGAAAGGTCTGTTCGACATTGTTCTGGCGATCATCGGCGCACTGATTGGTGGCTGGCTTTTTGGCTTCTTTGACTACACCAGTACCGGTGGTGTGGTTGATTTAGGTGAGCGCAACGTACTGATTGACGTCATTGGCTCGGCAACCCTTTTCATTATTTTTCAGGCGCTGACGAGAAGCACGGACTGAACTGGCGGTCGGGATCAGCCTCGTGCCAAACAATCTAGTCGAATCTGCCCCAGCCCCAGAACTGAAATGGATCCTGATCGAAACCTTTAACTCATGGATCGATCATCGTGCATCCAGCAAGGGTGCGGCCCTCGCTTTCTACACCTTGTTTTCCATGATGCCGATCCTGATCCTGGCGATAGCGGTTGCCGGCTATGTCTTTGGCGCGACACACGCCGAAAGCGAGATCAAGCTACAACTTGAATCACTGATCGGCACCCATGGTGCGCAAACTATCCTTATCCTCTTAAAGACGGCACAGGACACGACTACCGGCCTGCTCGCCACATTATTTGCCAGCACCCTTTTCCTGTTGGCCGCCACCAGTCTCTTTGCCGAGTTGAAAGGCAGTCTGGATGAGATCTGGGGCGTCGACGAGTGCCGCCAGCCGCCATTCATTGCGTATTTGCGCACCCGCCTGTTGTCATTCATCCTGGTGCTTGTGCTGGCTTTGTTACTACTCATTTCGATCATCGTAAGTGCTGCTCTGGCCATCCTTGACGGCTATACCAACCGGGTCTGGGGAACGTCTGCCGTGCTGTTGGCGAGCAGCGTTACCGCATTGATGTCCTTTGCTGTCACCGCCTGCATGTTCGCCCTGATTTTCAAAACGCTGCCCGAGATCGCCATTTCCTGGCCTGATGCCTGGCTCGGCGCAGCCTTCACCGCTGGCCTGTTCAGCCTGGGAAAATTCGGCATTGGTTTGTATCTTGGCAACAGCGACATAGCGTCGAGTTTTGGCGCTGCCGGATCAATCGTCGCCTTGCTGCTCTGGGTTTATTACTCCGCCCAGATATTTTTCTTCGGTGCGGAGTTCACCCGGCAATACGCTGTTCTCTTTGGGAGCTTGAAAGCAGTCAATCACCCTGTTTGATTTGTTTCAGCGACGACCCCCAGGCGTGCATAGGCATGAATATGGGGAACTGATCAGCGGCAGGTGTAATTCCTGCCAAAAAAATTGCAGCAAGGCTGGGCTGGCGCAAGTACAGCTCGTTTCATTTTGTCGGATCTGGCGTTTCCTGGCGATATCGCACATCGGATAGCAGGCGCGTCAATTCTTTCTTGACCACCGCGTAACACTCGCAGCTATGCGCCTCCAATCCGGCGCGATCAAGTACCGCAATGTGCCCACGCCGGTAACTGATGTAACCGGCACGTTGCAGATCGCCGGCAGCAACGGTAATTCCTTCGCGCCGCACCCCGAGCATGCTGGCGACCAGTTCCTGGGTCATCACCAATTCATTGCTCGGCAAGCGATCAAGCGTTAGCAAAAGCCAGCGGCAAAGCTGCTGTTCCAGGGAGTGATGGCGATTGCAAACCGCCGTTTGCGCCATCTGTGTCAGCAATGCCTGGGTATAGCGCAGCAATAGTTTTTGCAGCAGGCCACCACGCTCGAACTCCTGCTTGAGCAAACGGCGCTCCAGCCGGTAAGCGTGGCCGGCCGTCTGGACAACCGCCGAACTGGGCGTCGTGTCGCCGCCCATGAACAGGGAAACGCCGAGCATGCCTTCGTTGCCGACACCGGCGGTTTCAGCCGAGGCGCCGGATTCCATGACGTAGTGCAGCGAAACGATGGAAGTGGTCGGAAAATAGGCATGCTGCAATTGCCCGCCCGGTTCGTAGAGCATTTGGCCGAGGCGCATCGGCACTAGTTCGAGGTGCCCTGCCAAGGCTTCAAATTCAGCCGTTGGCAACGCCGCAAGCAGGTAATTTTGACTCGGGTTATGAGGAGAGATCATCACATAGCCCTCACTTGCTCATCAGTTCGATACCAATGCCGCGGTAGCCAATAAAGCGCGAGGATTGGTTGAACATCGGCTCACCGCTCACCTGAAAGCGCTGCTGCGAACCATCGGCATTCGTCCGGCTGAAGACAAAATCAAGAAAAGGCTGGCGGGCGGCAATCCGCTCCTGCAGGATGGCACGCTCGGCCTCATTCCAACCGGTTTCCGAGATGCCGCCGCGATCACCAGCCAGGTTATCCACCTGAATTCCCAGCATCTCCAGTACCGGGCCAGAAACCTTGGTGAAATTCATTTCCTCGTCCTGCTCCCAGTACCAGTCGGAAGCGAGCTCGGTGAGGCTGCGATAGCGTGCTTCGCTTTCGCGCAGTTCGGCGGTTCTTTCCAGAACGGTCTGCTCGAGCTGCTTGTTGTAGTTTTCGAGCTTCTTGTAGAGCAAGCGCACTTCCAGCATGTTCTGGATGCGCGTTTTAACCTCCACCAGATCGAATGGCTTACTGATGAAATCCTTGGCCCCGGCTTGCAAGGCACGCAGTTTGTGTCCGGGTTGCGCAGTGAGCACCAAAACCGGCAGGTAGGCGTCCGTCGTATTGGTCTTGAGCCCTTCCATCACCTGAAAGCCGTCCATCACCGGCATTTGCAGGTCAAGCAGGATCAGGTCGTAGTTATTGTGCCGATGCAGGGCACAGACTTCCTGCGGATTCATCGTCGAACTGACATGGCTGTAGCCGGCGTCGCTGAGCAACTGCTCCAGCAACATGATGTTGGATTCCTGATCATCAACAATCAGGATGCTGGCCTCAAGAATTTTCAAGTGACTAAGCATTACGCTTCCTCTATGTGGGTACCGGGCAATTTGCCGGTGGCAATTTTGAGCGTTGCATCCAGCGTTTGCATGAACTCGGCAATCTTGATCGGTTTGGTCAAATAGCCGATAAATCCTGCCGCCAAACCCCGTTCGATATCGCGCGGCATGGCATTGGCACTCAGCGCAATGACCGGGATATGGGTGGTTAATGGGTCATCCGCCAGTATTTTCAATGCCCTGATTCCGGTGATGCCGGGCAGGTTGATGTCCATCAGAATCACATCCGGCAGCGCCCTGCGCGCCAGGGCAACGCCTGCATTTCCATCCTTGGCACTCAACAAGCGGATATCCGGGCGGCGCGCAATAATGTCTTCAACCAGCATCAGATTCGCCGGGTTGTCCTCAACATAAAGCAAGGTGTACCGCTGTTCACCGCCTTGATTCTGCAATCGATCAAGGACCACGGCATCGTCCGCGTGCACGGACGATTTGGGTTCATCCGTCAGTTTCAGCTTGATCCAGAACACACTACCGCTGCCGACCGTGCTTTCAACACCGATTTCACCCGCCATCAATTCGACCAGGCGCTTGCAGACCACCAGCCCAATACCGGTGCCTTCTTCGATGTTGGCCTTCTGACCAAGACGATTGAAGGGCTGGAATAGTTGCGCCAACAAGTCGTCAGAAAGCCCATCACCGGTATCGCGCACACTGATTTGAATCGAATCCGGGTGGCCTGCGCTGCACAGCACGGTCACCGTGCCACCCGTTTTGTTGTACTTGATTGAATTGGATAACAGATTGATCAGTATCTGTTTGACTCGCGTGCGATCCGCTTTAACAAAATAGTCTTGTTCGAGCTTGGCAAATACCACACAGATGCTTCGTTTCTCAGCCTGTGGCTCGATCATCGCCTCGCATTCGTGCAATACCTCGGCCAGTGACACCGATTCCATCGACAACGATAGCTTGCCGGATTCAATCACCGCCAGGTCGAGAATTTCGTTGATCAACTCGAGTAAATACCAACCGGCTTTTAGTATCTGATCGATGCTGCGCTTCTGGTTGGGTGTCGGCTGCGGCGTTCCGGATTCGATCAGCTGGGCAAAGCCGAGAATCGCCCCCAGTGGCGTGCGCAATTCATGGCTCATGCTGGAGAGAAAATCCGATTTCGCCAGATTGGCCTCGTCCGCCACCACCCTGGCATTTTCCAGTTCAACATTTTTCGCCTTCAGCGCCAGATCAAGTTGTGCCCTTTCTTCCTCGATCAGCTTGCGGGCAGTATTGTCAGTACCAATCAGTAGGTAACCAATAATCGTGTTTTGCTCGTCGCGCAGTGCAGTGACCGATACAACCGCCGGGAAGCGGCTGCCATCCTTGCGGATATAGGTCAGCTCGTAGATATCCTCAATGCCGCGCGAAGCTTTGAAGACCAGCGCCTCAAAGCCCGGTGAAATGGGCGTACCCAGCTCAAGGCTCAAAACCTCGGCACGAACTATTACCTCCTGCGGATCAGAAATATCCGCCGGCGTAATCTTGTTCATGACGTCAGCTGCCGCATAACCCAACATGCGCTCGGCGCCGACATTGAAAATCTGGATCACGCCACTGGCATCCGTTGCAATACTCGAGAAATTGGCGCTGTTGAAAATGGCCTGTTGCAAAGCGCCGGCCTTGAGCAAGGCATCTTCAGTATGTTTGCGGGCACTGATGTCGGTCAACATCATGCGGACTACCGGCATGCCTGCATCAAGCGCGCTGCTGATCGACAAATGCGCCCACAACAGGTCGCCTGCGGACTTGCGCAAGCGCAGTTCACAGGCCAGGGGATCTCCCGTTGCCATTAACTGTTTGCGTAGCTGGTAGTAGGTTTCTATCCCGTCCTTGTCGATAAAACGAGTGATCGACTGCTTAACCAGGCTATCTCTGTCGAGATTGAGCATGACTGCAGCGGAGGCATTGGCCTCGATGATCAGGCCCGACTCGCTCAAGGTGAGATAGCCAACCGGCGCGCGGTCATAAAGATCGAAGTAGCGCGCCTGCGAGGCATCCAGCGCCGCCCGCGATTGCAGCAGTTCGTTGTTCTGCGCCTCAAGCTCAAGTTGCTGTATGTTCAAGGCGTGTTGCACAGCATATTCTTCAGTGACATTGCGAAAAACCAGTACAGCCCCGACCAACTCGCCTTCCCGGTTGCAAATCGGCGCACAACTGTCGGAGATATCACTTTCGCAACCATTGCGGGCAATCAGTACGGTATGGTTGGCCAAGCCCTGAATGGTGCCGTGCGCCAGAGTTTCCATAACCGGAATGGTCGCCGGCAGTCGGGTTTCCTTGTTGATGATGTGGAAAATTTCGTCGATCGGACGACCGTTAGCCTCCGCCTGAGTCCACCCCGTCAATTGCTCGGCTATCGGATTGAGCAACGTCACCCGCGCCTGGATATCGGTGGCGATGACCGCATCACCAATTGAACTCAGCGTGACAGCAAGCTTTTTCTCGTTTTCCAGCGCCACATTATTGGCTTGTTGCAGCTGCGTATTCATCGCTTCCTGCAGTTCAAGCAAATGCCGGGTTTCAACATGCAGCAAATCCTTCAGACGTTCCTTGCTCTTGGAATAGATCAAATAGGCAAACGTAAGCACAGATAGCAGCGCCAGCAAGCTGACACCGAGAAAAATGAAGAACAACAGACGCATACTCGATTGATATTCCAGTTCGAGTTGAGCCAGCGCGCTCTCCTCAATCTGAACCATGGCATTGATCTCGAACCGAATTTCATCCATCAGGCGTTTGCCCTGGCCACTCTTGACCAGCGCCAATACGTCCGCCAATTGGCTTTTTTGGCGCAACACGATGACCTGCGCCAACTCAGCCAATTTGTTGTCGATCAATGGTGACAAGGTATCGAGATGAGTTTGACTTGCTTGAATCCGAACCTTGTGGCGCAAATCAGCAAAATAGTCAGAAATCTGCTCACGCCCCGACAAATACGGTTCAAGAAAGGCCTCATCACCGGTCAGGGCAAAACCGCGTTGGCCGGTTTCAGCATCCAGCAGTTGGGAAAGCATACCTTCTGCCGTATTGATGATATGTCGAGTGTGACTACGCGCTTCGGCAGCCACTTCCATTTGACGAATCGCCCGGAAAGACACCGTCGCTGCCAGTGCAATCAACAGGACAGCAAATAATAGTAATGCAATGGACCGGTTGGAATTTTTCAAGCGAAATTGGCCGTTGACCGTAACAGATGCAATTTCGTCATAAACCGAGTTGATTTTTTTGCGGGCATGGCCGACCTCTAATAAAACGCACAAGTTATTGCAGGTCGCGGACGCGAGCAGCACTGCGCTTACTTATACGCTCATCCTGCGCCCGAAATTAATTGCTTTGCCTGTTTGTTGCCGCAATCCATTAATGCAGGGAGTTTCCAGGCTGCATAGGCCAATCATCGCTGAAGTTTTATTTGCACTCTGTGCGCTAACGCACAGTTAATCCGGCAGCCAGTCCAAGCGCCTGAACAGCCATTCGGTAAACCACAGGCTGAAATAAGTCGCGAACCAGGCAAAGATGGTATCGGACAGGAAGTGCCCGCCCGGTACCATGCGTACCAGCGCAAACAGCCCACCAAAGGCCATGCTGGCCAGCAGCCAGCGCCGGCGAACGGCTGGTGCGCCGAGCCAGCCGAAAGCCATGATGAACGAAGCGGTCGCCACATGGCCGCTGACGAAAGAGCAGTTTTGCGAGCACTGATCGGCGGGAATAAAGGCTGGTGTGAATTGCTTGTTGCCACCGAATTGCTCGATATTGACTGGCCGTGTGCGTCCCGAATGTTCCTTGAGCGTGGCATCGACCAGCAGAATCGGGCCAAGCAGCGCGCCGCTCAGCAGAAAGCCGAACAGGGCACGTCGCGCCTTGAGCTTGGCCAGTTGTGGGATAAAGCTGCCCAGCCAGAGTAAGAGCAGAGCGACCAGCAGTCCTTGCCCGAGCCACGGTAGTCCGCGGTAGGGTATTGCCAGCCAGAGGTCTTCCCGATTCAGTGCCCAATGCCCTGCGCCCCGGTAAAACAGGCCGCTGGCAGCGAGATCAATTTGCGGCAAGGCGATAAAGAGCACGGCCAGCAGGCCGCAGGCAATCAGCGCCCAACGAAACTCAGTAGCCCTTGAAGCCACGGAGCAGGTACACATCCATGTTGCGCGAAGTCTGCGCGTCGAGCGGTGCGCTCAGCGTTGGCAGTTGCTCGATGCTGGCAAAACGCTGGGTGAAATCATCACCGGGCGGGTCTTGCGTGATCAGGATCGCATCCTTGCCAACCCACGGGCGCAGGTCGGTGGTCAGCTTGTAATGGTCGCTGGCAACGCCGCTTGGGTTCCAGCTGGCGGCGACTGGTTTGATGTCGCGCAGTTCGTAGAGCATGTGCGCGAGCAGGGTGCGGTTGTCGGCGATGAGCACGGTGCCAGGGTAGGCCTGGATGACCGGTTTGAGTTGTTTGCCCAGTTCGTCCCAGCCTTTGGCGCGGGTGAAGGGGCTCATTTTTGCCGGGTTTTCGACGTTGACCGCAACAAGCAGGTTTTGCCAGTGATAAACCACGGCGACCAGCAAAATGTTCAGGCCGAGCGCGGCGATCAGCAGGCGCTTCTTCTCGCGTTGCAGCAGCCAGGCAACCACGGCGATAGCTGCGGGGGCGAAGGCGGGGGCGGCCCAGTTGGCATTGGCACTGCTCTTCATGGCCTGCGCTGAAACGATGGCCCAGAGCGGCAGGGTGAACCAGAGCAGCAGCCGGCTACGCTCGTCGCGCCAGCTTTTCTTGACTTGCGCCAGCAGAATGAAGAACACGCTGCCCAGTATCGGGCCGAAGGAAATCCATTGCGCGGCCCAGAATTCGCCAAGCGCCGCGAAGCCGCCGCCGGCTTTCTTGTTCACCGTGATGTCTGCCGTATGGCGCAGCGTCGGGAAGTCGTGGGTGAAGTTCCAGTAAATATTCGGGGCCAGAATGAGCAACGCGAGTGCTGCCGCTGCCCACGGTTTGGCTGAGTTCAGGCGAGTGCGATGAAAGGCGATGAGGTGCAGAAAGGCGGCACCCAGCCAAGCAGCCATGGTGTATTTGGAAAGGAGACCGAGGCCGCAGACGACGCCAAGCAACAGCCAGTCAGCCCAGGCATCGCTGTCCAGCGCACGCAGATAGGCGAGCAGGGCGAGCGCCCAGAAGAGGGTGAGCAATGCATCGGTTGAGACAAACAGGCCGAGCCAGGAAAACATCGGCAGGGTGAGTACGGCCAGCGCCGACCAGAGGGCGGTGCGCGCGTCGTATAGGCGGTGGGCGATGGCCCAGCAAGCCGCCGCGGCAAGCGGGTAACACAGCATGGCGAGGGCTTTGACGCCGAGTATGCCATCGCCAAACAATGAGGTGGACAGGGCGATCAGCCCGGCAATGCCGGGCGGCTTGGAGAAGTAACCCCAGTCGAGATGTTGCGCCCAGGTCCAGTATTGCGCTTCGTCGATGTAGAGCGTGATGCCTAGCTGTTGCACAACCCAGAAGCGCCAGGCGAGCAGGGCGGCGCTCAGGCCAAGCAATAATTTGACGCCGTTTCTGGCGTCGACCGAGACATTCACGCTAATTTGTGCCAGCCTTCATCCGCCGCCAGGGAACGTTCGGGGCGTGCCGAATAGGAACGGTTAGTGCCGGATTCAAAGTAAATGCGGGCCATCAATTCGGCCAGGACACCAGTGGTGATAAAGTGCACGCCAGCGATCAGGCCGCCGATGGCAACAATCAACAGGGGGCGTCCGCCAATATTCTCGCCAAGGCCAAATTTGACCCAGGCCAGCCAGGTCATGATCAGTCCGGAAATCGCCGTCATACCCAGGCCAATGCCGCCGAAAAAGTGGCCGGGGCGGGCGCGGAAGCGCATGAAGAAATAGACGGCAATCAGGTCAAGAATGACGCGGAAGGTGCGTGAAATACCGTATTTTGAAACACCGGCGGTACGTGCATGGTGCGTCGTCGGCTCCTGAGCGATACGGCGCGGTGTCGTCACGGTCGCCAGCCAGGCCGGAATGAAGCGGTGCATTTCGCCGTACAGGCGCACGCTCTTGATGACGCTGCCACGGAAGGCTTTGAGACTGCAGCCATAATCTTTCAGATGGACGCCGGTCATGCGGGCGATCAGGCGATTGGCGATTTTCGACGGAATCTTGCGCAAGAACAGGCCGTCCTGACGGTTCTGGCGCCAGCCGGCGACCAGATCAAGATCCTCGTTCAGCAAGCGGGCAACCATGCGCGGGATGTCGATCGGGTCATTCTGCAAGTCACCGTCCATGGTGACGATCACATCGCCACGTGCTGCATCAATGCCAGCCTGCATGGCGGCAGTCTGTTTGAAATTGCGGGTCAGTTCGACAATCCGCACGTGCGGGCCGTATTCCTTGGCCGACTGCACGGCGCGCAACACCGTATCGTCGCTGCTGCCGTCATCCACCAGCACCAGTTCCCACGGATATTCATAGCCGACCAGCGCCTCGTGCACGCGCTTGACCAGCGGCGCGATGTTTTCTTCCTCGTTGTAAAACGGGACGACGATGGAGAGGCTGTGGGGGGGGATGGAGAGATCGGCGCTCATGGGTGAATCCGGCGGGAAAGAAAGCATTTTAATCGAAAAGGCCGGCTTCAACGTTTAATGTAAAATCGTTCGCCTGCAGTCGGGTTGCCGTTTCAGTCTTGGTCTGCCAGATCGGAAAAAACACCTTGACGACCAGCGCAGTATCAACGATGGCAACCGGCAGGGCACCAATGACCGGTGATGCGTAGGTCGTTAGTCTGAATTAGCTGTTGTATGAGCAATCGACCGATAGCTTCAGTGAGGTACAGAGTAGGAGCAGTCGCCAAATCAATTTTGCATATTCTGATACTTAAAAAAAGTTATAGGTAATTTGACAGTGAACCCCATGGTCCTGCAAGGTGCCGCCGGTTCTGTTTACTGACTCTGGATGTACGAGCCGTCTGGCAAGCACGAGATCGAGGCTGAATTTCTGCCAGCCCACACGGGCAGCGAGGCCCGCCGATGAAAGTGTGACGGCACTGTTGCCGAAATTTCGGCCATGCCCCCAGTCATAGAAAGGAATCAGGGCGAGATTTAGTTCCTTGCCCTGGTGGCGCAGCAGTGGGTAGTCGAACTCAAGATTGATGATGCTGCCATTGTCAGCCAGCACTTGGTTTTCGCGATAGCCGCGAACCGTATGGATGCCGCCGATCGACATGCGATCAAGTGGCAAAAGAGTGTCCGAGGTGCGTTGGAGGTTGCCACGCAGGATGACTTGCGCTCCCTGGCCAAGCATCTGCCGGGCGTAATGCCCCTGGCCGAGCCACAGTGTGTATTCAGTATTGGGTTGTGGCGCACCACCAGGCGGCAGCCCTGCGCTGTTCTGCAGATTGTTCTGGGCAGAGGTGAAAGTCGAACGCAGGGCAAGCACCTGATTTTCGGAACGGTGGCTGTATTCCTGCCAGAAACGCCAGGCCGTGACCTTGGTTACGCCGTCCGGCTCGCCCTGGGTAAAGGAAAAGGGCTCACCGAGCAGGGTCGTGCGGTTTTTCCGCCATACCCGGTCGATGCCGAGCGTGATCTTGTGCTGGAGGCTTTCCAGAACTGTCTGGCTCAACCCGAGATCCATGGTGTCGAGGTGGCTCTTGATATCGAGGATGGCAACCGGCTCTTCGACTACCGATGAGCGCCCGCGCTCGACCTGTAGCGCAAACTGGGTGCCCCGCTGGTTGAGCGGAAGACGCCAGCCAATGCTGAAGCGCGGGCTTTCCCCGTCAGGGAGCGAATTCTGCAGGCTAGCATCCAGTACATCCCCGTAACCCGAAAGATTGCGTATCCAGCCGGAAATCCCGAGGGCATTGGCGCCAATCGATGGGGGCCGGTAGTTATTGGCGAAGACAGACAACTGGTAAGGTCGGGCACGTACCACATCGATGTCGAGAATTGCCTCGCCGAGGTGCAAGTCCGGCATCAACCGGGCATTCATGCGCTTGAACAAGAGATCGTCAAGCAGGAGCTGGAAGCGTTCGCGCAAAGTATCGACATTCAGCGTCTCATCCTTGTCCTTGATCAGCCTGCCCGCCACATAGGCCTGGTTCAAACCTTCCAGTCCTTGTAGACGCAGCGTTTTCAGCCGTCCTTCGACAATCTGGAAGGTCAGCGTCTCGCCGACCAAGGCATCCTCACCCAGCAAGGCCCCGGAATTCACATAACCACGCTCAACGTAGTAATGGCTCAATTTCTGGCGGAGCGCTTCAATATCGCCTTTATCCAGGTGACGCTCGGCATATGCGGCAGAGATGGCCTCCAGATCGCTTGAGGGAATAACGGCATTGCCACGAAACAAAATACGTTTGACGAAAAATGACTCGCCGCCACTGCCTGGCAGCGCACCCGATTCCGGGGGGGCAGAAGGTAGCGGGGGCAAGCGGAAGGGGATGACGGGATTTTTCGGCAGGTAAGCGGGAACATCGGGTTCCTGAACGTTCAAATGATCAATCGGGTCAGCCGAAAAAGCGTAAGGAGAGAGCAGGGGGCCTGCAACGAAGCAGAGCAGAAGGTGGTGGCGCAAGGCCAGAAAATTGTATTTGTTCATCCCCGTACGCACTTGATCGCTGCTAGGCGCGGGGGCCTGTCGTCATTTAAAAGTGATACCGGGCCACTACGCCTTGGCCCCGGGCCGAGCAAATCGCGGGCCGAAGGGGCAAACCCGCCATGCCCTGACTGGACAAAGGAACTGCCTGTTCCGATGCGGCAAGGATTGCGACCGAGTCCACCGGTGTCGAGCAACTGGATGCCGAATCCGCTCAAGGTGCCGGAAATGTCGAGAGAGGGCGAAGTAATGCTCACTGTCCCACTCAGGCCGCTGGGTGCGGCTGCCTGAATCACATTGAAACCAAAAACTCCGGGCTGATAGGCATAAGCTGTCTCGCCACCGACAAACAGGGTATTGCCGCTGGGCACAAGCAATTGAACGTCGATCCCGACATTGCCACCGCTCGCTTCGGGCGCTGCCGTGTTGGCCTGGATGAAACCGCTGTTCATCACCAGGGCTTGCGACTTGGCGCTAATATCGCCGCCATTGCCGGTCACTCCCGATACCGACGTGGTGATTTGTGAACTAACGAGATCGATGATCTGGCCGCCGCGAATAGTGATCGGCCCGCCATTCCCGGCATTGGCGCTGGTAGTGATCTTGCTCCGGGTCAGCGACAGGCGAGTGCCAAAGGAAATATCAAGCGCGCCGGCAGCAACATTTCCGCTTGAATTCGCCTGGATCGAGCTATCTTCCAGCATCAGATCGCCCCCGCTCACCTTCAAGACCGAGGGCAAGACAGCCGCCGGTCGGGCACTTAGGCCATCGTTCGCAATGCTCAGACTACCGCCAGCGCTAAGGCGCACCACGCCATCGGCAGCGACCGTCACACTCCCGGGTTGACCGCCTGAGCCAGGCATGGCCATCGCAGCAATCCGGCTGTCGGCACTACTCACTTCGATTGAACGGGCCTTGATCGTTACCTCGCCGCCAGCACCTGCCCCAGCCGTGCTTGAGGTAATTTCGCCGCCATTCAGTACCCGCAGGAGGCCGTTGCTGGTCACGTTTACGCTCCCCGCATTGCCCGAACTCCGAGCTTTGCTGCGGCTGTTGATTCCCGTCGGAAAAATCGAATTGCCGCCTTCAATCGTCAACGCCTGAGCGCTTACCTCAACGCGTCCGGCATTACCACTGGCGTAGGCATCGCTGGAAATGGCCGCCCCAATCAACAAGCCAGAGCCACCAATATGAATCTCGGGTGCGTTGACCGTTACCTTTCCGGCATGGCCGCTACCGTAGGAGTCGGTCGAGATAAAGCCGGCATCGGCCAAATCGATACGATGCTCGGCCTGGATATTGATCGATCCGGCGGTACCCGCGCCCCACGAATCGCTGGCGATCCAGGCCAGGTTTTCAATGTCGCTGCCGGCGAGGGCAATTCGCCTGGCGTTGATGTCGATACTCCCGGCATTGCCGTTACTGACTGCCTCAGAGGTGATCAATCCGCCGATGCCAAGGTTCAAATCGCCGGCAACCCGTAGTGTCACATTGCCTGCATCGCCAGCGCTGAGCGACTGGGTCGTGATTAACGCGCCCTGCGAAGCGGCTTGCCGACCGATTCCCAGATTGCCGCCGACTTGAATGCCGATGTTGCCTGCACGACCGCTGCCCGAGGTCAGTGAAGTGATCAGCCCGCCATCTTCCAGCCGGAGGTTGCCGTTGAATGCCAGCGCTAGGTCGCCGCCATGACCGGACGAGTAGGTATCGGAACGGATGTAACCGCCACGGGTAATCAGCGTGTCGCCACCAACCGTCACAAACACCGGGCCGGCGTTACCGGTGCCGTTGCCACGGTTGGAATTATGGATGCCAGCCCGCTCCGACGTCATGCCGTCTATCGTCAATTGCCCGGCGTTGAAGGTGACTGATCCCGCATTACCATTAGCAAAGGTGGCCGCAGAAATTAATCCGAGATCGAAAATTTTCAGGTGCCCTGGCACGTTGACCGTAATCGAGCCGCCTTGACCGCCACTCGTCTCGGCTACTTCGGAACTAATGCCGGCAGCGACCCCGAGCCCGCGTCCATTGATCTCCAGATTGTTCGCCCGAAAAACCACATCGCCGGCATTTCCCTTACCCCAAGTGGTCGAAGAGACTTGCGCCGACTGCAGTATCTGCGCATCGCCCGCCACCTGGATATTGATGGCGCCGCCATTGCCGGTGCTGTCAAAGTCATTGCTGCTATAAATACCGGTCAAACCGACATGGTTGCGGCTATCCAGCAGCAAGCTCCCTGCGGTCACATGGATATCTCCGGCGTGGCCGATATTGTTGGTGTCAGTGACGATCTTCCCGCCATTGATGAGGTTCAGGGCTCCGCTGGTATTGACGTCGATCGAACCCGCATTGCCCTGACTGACATAAAACGCCTGGCTGGATATCTGGGTCAGTTGCTGCCCCCCGGTGCCATCCACCGTCAGGTTGTGCGAAGCGATCCGGATTGCCCCGGCATTGCCGCTGGCATAGGCATTTGATGCCACGAAACTGTCGGCCAACACGCGAATATCTTTGCCGGCTTGCATACTGATCATGCCAGCCTGTCCTACGCCAAAACTGTCGCTGGAAATCTGGCTGGCGTTGACCAGTTCGATCGAGTCGGCGGCACTGACCATCATGATCCCGGCGTTGCCCTGAGCCGCCCGATTGGTCAGCCGTGCCCCGTTCTGATGCCCGCTACCGTCAAGCAGCAGCGAGCCCGCCTTGACCGAGAGATTCCCGGCGCCCCCGTGACCATAGGTGTCGGAGGAAATCAACCCGCCGCCAAGAACACGGAGGGTGCCGCGCGTAGAAACCGAGACGTCGCCCCCTCTCCCGACATCACTGAAGGCGGTAAAACTCGAAATCCCGGTACTACCAGATGCACCGCGTCCATCGATTTCAAGGCTGGCCAACTCGGCGCTAACCGCCCCGGCCGGCATTGCCGTCGAGGTGGACGTCCCGACGCTGGCACCGCCGTTAATACCCATCTCGCCAGCAGCCACATCAATTCTGCCTCCCGCCGCCAGGGTGCTGGCGGCGCTGAATACGCCACTCCCGTTGCTAACCATCAGCCGGCCTTCAGCGAGCGGAAGCGCACCGCTCGGTGCGACCTCGGACGTAACGACCCCATTGGCCACCAGGCGAATGTCGCCATGGTCTGTCCAGATCCCGGCATGGTCGATTTCCACATCGCCACCGATCAGGCCAAGGGCGCCACGCTTGTTATAGATCACGGCATCCTTTACAGAAATCGTCGCCCGCGTCGTCCCGAGAAAACCGAAAGCAGCCGGTTCGGCGCTTGAGAAGGTGCTGCCACTCCTCGTGTCGGCGTAGAAATTGCCATCCGGGAACTTCAGGTAATTTGCCGTGCTGACATAAAATGCACTTGGCACATTCACTGAGGCCTTTTCGCCAAAGGTTACGCCTGCCGGATTGATGAAATAGAAGGCCGGCGTGCCATTCGTCGCGCTCAGAGTGAGTGGCCCGTTAATCTGCGAGGTGCTGCCTCCGGTGACGCGGCTGATGACATTGAGCAAGCCCGGACTGCTGGTCGTAAAATTCGCCGATTCGCCGCTGTTGATATTGAAGCTCTGAAAACTATGAAACAGATTGCCTCCGACGCGTTTGCCGAGAGCTTCCGGAATCAGGTAATTTGCCCCGACCAGTGTCTGCGCCGGCATGCCTAAGCTGCCATCGGTCCTGATCTGGGCAATGCCGATCAGTGGCAAGCTCAAGGCCATGGCCGCCAGCACGCCGCACTGGGCCAGGTTGTGCTGGCGTCGGCGGGGGCTCACAACCAGTTCCCGATCAACACGAAGGGTGCCCAGAAAAATGGCTGCCTCAGATCTTTGCTGTGCACAAGTTCAAGTTGAGCCTGGCGCAGCGCCTCGGCCTTCGACCAGTACGCCGTACGCAATCCACGGTAAAAGCTTTCCATTACCTTACGCGCCGCTGTGTCATCGACCGGCCACAGTGTACCGAGTACACTGCGCGCCCGTGCCTTGATCGCCGCACCGGAAATACCCAACGGCGAACGCGCATCGCCATCTGCCGTCTCGCACGCCGACAGTGTGAGCAATTCAATCGGAGTGCGCCGTAATTCCTCAGTCTTCAATAAGGACTGCAAGCCATCCAGCGTCAGCACGTCATCGAATGCCATGATGTAGCTGGACTCGGCGTTGCCGCCAAAGACACCGTGCGAGGCAATATGAATGATGCGATATTCACCCGCCGTAGCTTCCTTCCGGAAATGATCCAGGGTGAACCGCGAGTCGAGCATGCTTGTTCCGCCTAGAATACGACTGAGCGCTTCGACCTCCTGCTTGACGCCGGGCAGCAGCAGCGCCTCATGCAGCATCTCGGAGGTACTGCGTTTTGTTCCCTCAATGGATAGCGGCGGGCTGGTCGGTGAGCGCAAGCGGGCGGAACTCATGGCTGGATGCTGTGCCAGACTGCGGCTGCTGGCCGAACGCCGGCTGCTGGCGCCAAGGATTTGGCTGATCGTCGTCTGGTTCAGTTTATCCACTACCGGTCCCGGCTCAGCCATGCCGACGACTAGTGACGATGCTTCGCGCCCCGCGGACGTTGCCGTGTTGGTCATGCTCAAGCCGGTGACCATCGAAACCGCGTACTTCTCTATGGCGAACTCTTTCCCATCGTACAGCGCCGCCAAAGGCACCAAGCGCAACACACCGTCCGGCACCACCACCAGTAACTTGACCTGGCGGGCAGCAAGGAGATCGGCAATGGGTCTGAGTAACCAGTCGTATAGTTTGCGCGCCGGCATTTCGTAATCGCTATAACCATTTCGCAATGAATCGGCCAGCCAAGCCGCTTCAGAACGTAGTTTGCTCCCGGAAATCGGCGTCGTCGTACGTACGATGCCGTTGGCTGTCGCAAGCAATAACTCGACCCTGTCTTCAAAAATTACTGGATAAAGGATGGCAGTGCCCGCTGCGATAAGGCGCGAGCTGCCATCCTCTATGTCCTCGACAGCGCAGCGATCGCCCAGAAAATCCTGCATTTCGCTTTGCCTGATCAGCTCAATGGCGTTAAGCGTTTGGCGCAAATGCAAAGCCTGGAGTTCGGGCGTCTGTGCATCGAGCAGTTGCAGTTGCAGATCGGCATAACCCAGCAGGACAGGTTCAAGCGTCAACTGGAACGTTGAGCGTCCCTCCTGATCCTCGATCGGCATGTCCTGACGTACCCGTTCAATCTGACTTACGGCACGCTGGTAGGCTGCCAAGGCTTGCCGCTCGTGTCCCGTTGCCCTGAGCAAACGACCCAGGCGCCACTCAAGGTTGATTAACAGATCGGCGACACCATCTGGCTCAAGTTTGTGTGCAAGATCCAGCGCTAGGCGGGTCAGGGCGATGGCGTCGGCGCTGCGCTCCCTGTCTTCATACAACTGGCCAAGTGCATCCAGAGCCTCAAGCTGCAGGCGAAATTCACCAAGCTGCTGCGCCAGGAGGTGTGCCTCATTGATATGTGAAAAGGCCAGCGCCACACCATCGGAGCCCAAGCGTCGCGCCTGCTCGCCGAGATTGAGATGGAAGCGGGCAATTTGCGAGTTTGCCGGTAGACGGGCCAACTCTGCCGACAGCGCTGATAGTTGCGACAGCTTCTCCGGAGCAGCGGCTATCCGAGCCAGATTGAGGGTGATACCCAACCGAAAATCCGCATTGTCGCCATTCAGGCGCAAGGCTTCCTGATAGTAGTAGCGTGCTTCCTCGTTGCGTTTTCGAATGATTGCGAGGTTGCCCAGATAAAAAGCAGGGCGGGCGCGCTCGAACTCTGGTGCCGCTGTAAAGGCTTGGCGAAGGCTGGACTCCGCCTGCGCATAACGGTGCGCCTGCAACTGCGAGGCACCCAGTTCGCCCAAGGCCGTCGCCTGTAATTGTGGCGAGCCGGCGGTTTGGCTGAGTGTGCTCAGCAAATCAATCGATTTGTACAGATGGCCCTGCTCGCGGAGTGCAGCGCCTTGCGCAAGAAGCGCTGCCCAGTCAAGCGCTTCGGCGGCGAGCACCATTGTCTGAAATGTTAGCAGTAATGGCAGCGCACAAATACGCAAAACCAGAAACAACAAGTGCCGCACTATTCACTCCACAGAAAACACAACTCGTCTTCATCAGGAACAATGATCACCTTATTTACTTTACTCTATTGCTGCTCCTAATTTGCGACATTCCTCAATCAATCTGAGGCTCATTCGGTTTTTCGTCTGCCAAAAGGTGAATTTCATGCTACCAGTTTTTCCGGTTGTTGCTCACTGAGCCAATTCTCCAAGAACTGAATCGGCGATCTGTAACCAAGGGTTGAATGCTGCCGTTTCCAGTTGTAGAACACCTCAATGTATTCAAAGCTGATGGCCTTCATCTCGGCAGAGCCGGCCCCGGAAATTCGGACAGATCGATTAGTGATAGTCTTGCCTTACAACCCCCTTCCCTGTTTGCAAAATGCTTGGATAGGCAGCCCCTAGTCACTGCAGGTAGAATGTATATAAGGCTCAAACCACTGTGGAATCGACGATTTGTGAAAGTGGCGAGTCTGGTTTCTGTGTTTTTTCAAGCTGTGCTTCATTGTGTGGGGTTGGGTGCTTTTTAATTTGGTGGTAAAGGTCAATAAATGCGGCAGCATAAGTCTCTATGAACATAAATAAATCAAATGGTTAGGTATTAATTGTGTTGCTCATGATCGATAACTACGACAGCTTCACCTACAACATCGTCCAGTACTTCGGTGAACTGGGTCAGGATGTGCAGGTTTTTCGCAACGATGCCATCACGCTCGACGAAATTGCCCGGCTCAAGCCGGAATATCTGGTGATTTCCCCCGGCCCCTGCGCCCCGGTTCAGGCTGGTATTTCGCTGGCGGCGATTCGCGAATTTTCCGGCAAAATTCCATTGCTCGGTGTTTGTCTCGGCCACCAGTCCATCGGTGAAGCCTTTGGCGGCAAGGTTGTGCACGCCAAGCAACTGATGCACGGCAAAGTTTCGCCGGTGCATCACAAGGATATTGGCGTGTTCAAGGGGCTACCCAATCCGCTGACCTGTACGCGCTATCACTCGCTGGCCATTGAGCGCGAATCGCTGCCTGATTGCCTGGAAATCACTGCGTGGACTGACGACGGCGAAATCATGGGCGTCCGCCACAAGACCTTGGCTGTCGAAGGCGTGCAGTTTCACCCCGAATCCATCCTGACCGAACGCGGTCATGACCTGCTCAAGAACTTTTTGGACGAATTCAAGAAATGACCCCGCAAGCCGCCCTCCAGCGTGTCATCGAACACCGCGAAATTTTCCATGACGAAATGGTCTCGCTGATGCGCCAGATCATGAGCGGCGAAGTTACACCAGTCATGATCGCCGCCATCATCACCGGACTGCGCGTCAAGAAGGAAACTGTCGGCGAAATCGCTGCGGCGGCTAGTGTCATGCGCGAACTGGCGACGCCGGTCAAGGTTCCTTACAACCGTCATTTCGTCGATATTGTTGGAACGGGCGGCGATTCCGCCCACAGCTTCAATATTTCGACCGCCTCGATCTTTGTCGCGGCTGGTGCGGGCGCCAAGGTGGCCAAGCACGGTGGGCGCAGTGTTTCTTCCAGTTCGGGTAGTGCCGACGTGCTGGAGGCGCTTGGTGCCAATATCATGCTGTCGCCCGAACAGGTTGCCGCCTGCATTGAGGAAACCGGCATCGGTTTCATGTTTGCCCCCAATCATCACAGCGCCATGAAGCATGTTGCACCCGTGCGCCGCGAAATGGGCGTGCGCACGCTGTTCAACATCCTCGGGCCGCTGACCAATCCGGCCAGCGCACCAAACACCCTGATGGGCGTTTTCCATGCCGACCTGGTTGGTATTCAGGTTCGCGTCATGCAGCGTTTGGGCGCCGAACGCGTGCTGGTTGTGCATGGCCGGGATAGCCTGGACGAGATTTCGCTCGGTGCGGCGACCCTGGTCGGCGAATTGAAGAACGGCGAGGTCACAGAATACGAAGTGCATCCCGAGGACTTCGGCCTGCAGATGATGTCCTTGCGCAATTTGCGCGTTAATGGTGCTGAGGAATCGAAAGCCATGTTGCTCGGTGCGCTCGACAACCAGCCCGGCGCGGCACGCGAGATCGTCTGCCTGAATGCCGGCGCAGCGCTCTATGTGGCCAATTGTGCCGAGAGCATTGGTAACGGTATCGCCAAGGCGCGCGAAGCCATCGCCTCCGGTGCGGCGCGCGCCAGTCTTGAGAAGTTTGTCCAGTGCACCCAGCGACTGGCCGCCAAATGAGCGACATTCTCAATAAAATCATAGCCACCAAGCGCGAAGAAATTGTTGCTGCGCTGGCTGTCAAGCCACTGGCTGTAGTCGAAGCAGAGGCTGCCGCTCAGCCGGCGCCGCGCGATTTCGTCGGTGCCATCCGCCACAAGGTCGCGCATGGTCAAGCGGCAATCATCGCTGAAATCAAAAAGGCCAGCCCGTCGAAAGGGGTCATTCGCCCGGATTTTCACCCGGCCGAGATTGCCCGCAGTTATGAGCAGCACGGTGCCGCCTGCCTGTCGGTGCTCACTGACCGGCAATATTTCCAGGGCAGTCCGGAATGTCTTCAGGACGCCCGCGCCGCATGTGCTTTGCCGGTGCTGCGCAAGGACTTCATGGTCGATGCCTATCAGGTTGCCGAAGCACGGGCCATGGGCGCTGATGCCATTCTCCTGATTGCTGCTGCGCTGACGCTGCCGGAAATGCAGACACTTGAAGCGCAAGCCCACGCCTACGGCATGGCGGTGCTGGTTGAAGTTCACAACGGCGAGGAGTTGGATGCTGCCCTGCAACTCAAAACCCCGCTGCTCGGCATCAACAATCGCAATCTGCGAACCTTCGATGTCACGCTCGATACCACTCTCGGTCTGCTTGCGCGCATTCCGGCCGACAAAATTGTGGTCACCGAAAGTGGCATCCTGAAACCGGAAGATGTCGCCCTGATGCGCGCCAACAAGGTTCAAGGTTTCCTCGTTGGCGAAGCCTTCATGCGCGCACCCGATCCTGGACTTGAGTTGGCCCGTTTGTTCGCCTGAACCGCATCGCTGGGTGGTCTCTGACTTTGGTCTTATTGACCGCGTTGGCGGCGACTGACACACTGGATCAACCTGTTTTTCAGGCAGTGGGGAATTGATGAGTCAGCAGGGAGTTTTCCAGTCATTCAGCAGTGCCGGTTTTCGTCCTGAGGACGATGCCGAGATGCGCCTGAAAAAATCGCTGCTTATTTTCGCGACGGGCTTGGTCAGCCTTGGTTCGATGTTGTGGCTGTTCCTCTACTGGCAAATGGGGCCGCAATTTTCGTCGACCGTACCCTTTGCCTTCCAGATACTGCTGGTCGCCAATCTGCTGTTCTTTTTCAAGAGCGGCAATTTTGATTTTTTCCGCTACTCGCAACTGGCGTTATTCCTTTTTGCGCCCTTCGTTATTCAGTGGGGTATCGGCAATTTCATCACCGCCAGCGGCACGAGTCTGTGGGGTTTGCTGGCGCCAATAGGTGCGGTGCTCTGCTTTGGTACGCGTGAATCGGCTGCCTGGTTCTTTGCCTATATTTTTCTGACAGCACTGTCTGGTTTCTTCGACTATTTTCTGGCCGACAGCTTGCCGCCTGCCGGGCATGTGGTGCCGATCCGGGTCAGTGTTTTCTTCTTCGCGCTGAATTTTGCTGCCATCTCGAGCATTGTCTACTTGTTGATCCGCTATTCAACGCAGGAGAAAGCCAAAACACAGGCGGCTTTGGAAGAAACTCACCGCCTCTTGCTGGATGAGCAGGATCGCTCCGAGCGTCTGTTGCTGAATATTTTGCCGGGTCCGATTGCCGAGCGCCTGAAGCATGACAAACAGACAATAGCCGATGGTTTTGCCGATGTGACGGTGATGTTTGTCGATATTGTCAATTTCACCAAAGTGGCTGAAGGCTTGTCGCCGCAGCAGGTGTTCTCGATGCTCAACCGGATATTTTCATCCTTTGATGAACTGGCGGAAGAGTACGGCACCGAGAAGATCAAGACGATAGGTGACGCCTATATGGTGGCTGGCGGGTTGAATAGCGATCAAAATAATTATTCAAAAGCCATTGCTGATCTGGCCCTGGCCATGCGCGATTTGCTGCAACGCGATTTTTCGATCAACGATATGCATCTTGAAGTACGGATCGGTATCGGTACCGGGCCGGTGGTGGCCGGGGTCGTCGGTAAAAAGAAATTTATCTACGACCTCTGGGGCGATACGGTGAATCTGGCCAGTCGGATCACCAGCGAAGGCGTACCGGGCATGGTGCAGGTCGATGAAACCACGCATCGCCGCCTGGCTGCTCATTTCGATTTCCATGAGCCGCAGGTGATCTACCTGAAAGGCAAGGGCAATACCGTGGTTTATCGTCTGATCGGCCCGCGTCAGGCAGCATCTGACAATTCCGGTGTTACGCTTGGGCTGACAGCCTGAAACTGACTTTGCCGGCGCCATTTTCGCTAAGCGACAGCGTATAACCATTTGCTTCCGCCTGGCGCGCCGCATGGTAAAGACCGATGCCCAGCCCGTCTTCGGATTCAACCGTTTCATGCAACAGGGAGGTGGCGCGATCAACCGGAATCGGCGTGCCGTTGTCGGAAATGGATAAACACGGTTTGTTACGGTCAACGCCCAAAAGGGCGGAAATTTTCAGATCGGGTTCGCGCTGCTGCTTATTCCGTGCGTTATGCAGCAGGTTTTCAGCTACGCTGTCGAAGAGCGCAGCTAAAACTGGCGGTGTCTCGGCATCTACCGTATTCCAGGTGATGTCTGTGCCGGCATGGCGTTCTTGTAAGGCATTCCACCAGGTTTGCGCGGCAATCAGTTCCGCATTGTCGAGTTGCGGACGCTGCAACTTTTCCAGCGTCGCCTTGAGGCGCTCGGCAATTTGCGGTAACTGGCGTGCGAAAAGTTGCGTTTTGGCCTCCGGGTCGCCCGGCTGTGTTGCGGCATAGCAGAGGGTTTGCAAGGACTGCAACAAATTCTTGACGTCATGGGTGACGCGGGCGCCGGTCTCGTAAACTGCCTGCAGATAACTCATCTGCTGTAACTGATGCGTCTGAAACTTAACCAGATAAAACTCGGCCGCCAGTCGCAAAAGCCAGTCGACGTGCCACTGCATGGTGGCAACCGGTGGGGAGCGAAAGTAAACGGTGATGCCTAACTGCTCGTGTTGCAAGGCGTGATGGTGCGGTCCCAATATGCCAAAACCGCCTGCTTCGCCACCTGCCTCCCAGCGCGCACCCAATACCCAGGGCAGGCGATCAAGCTGGCGCACGATTTGTTCAAGAAAACGCGTCGGGTGATTTTCCTGCTCGCTGATTTCAGCCAACTGGATCAGCCATTGCTCCAGCGGCAAGCCAAGTGATACTCGATAACGCATCATCAGTGCACTGATGCCGGAAACCCCCGCCCGCGGATTCCAGGCCCAGGCAACCACCAGCAGGGCGCCAGCAATGGCCAGTGAGGTTTTGAACAGCGCTTCAACGTAGCTGACTGCGCCGATTTGCATATAAGCCAGGCTGCCCAGCACAAAGACTGCTAGCGCGAGAAAAACCATCAGTCCGTAGAAGAGGTCAAACGTGTCGCCAGTGCGCCGACGCATTTTTTCGGCGGGAAAAAACAAAAGCAGGGGAAGCAAGGCGGGCATGGAATAGGCAATCGCCTCGCGCGGTATGGGCGTTAGCGTAACCATTGGGGAGAGTTCCGGCACCACGCCAAAAATCGTCAGGCAGACCAGGTAGCCGAAAGCGAAAAGGTAGCCCAGGCGTTCCAGGCGCGAGCCGGTCCATAAAACCCGGCCGCCAATCACCGCGGCCAGTGCGCCACACCAGATCAGCAATAGCCAGGGGCCAAGCAATACCGTTGAGCTGATCGCCAGGACGATCAGCCAAAAAGTTTGGCGCAGGTTCATCTGCCGCTCGCCGGCGACGAAGGGTTGCCAGATTAGAAACAGCCCCAATGCCCCCAGCCAGAGAATGCGCACGGCAGGCATTTGCCAGCCACCAAAAGCCAGCGCATGGAGTAATAGCAGGTGACCAAGCAACAATAAATGCGGGTGACGGGCACTCCAAGTGGTAATGCTTGCTCGTGTTGGAATGTTCATTTTCTGACAGGTGTCTAATTTTTGACGGTGGTGTACAGTAATTAATCTTGTTTTCAGTGTTTATATGCCTTTGATCATAGGCACGAAATATGCTCTGGTGTGAACAAGTGAATTTGTATGGAGAATGCCATGAAAAACAAACAAGGAGGCTTCACCCTCGTCGAAATTGCCATTGTTCTGGTGATTATCGGCCTGTTGCTGGGTGGAGTATTGAAGGGGCAGGAGTTGATTTCTCAAGCCAAGATCAAGAATGTGTCTAATGATTTGAATGGTCTAACAGTTGCCATCTATGGCTATCAGGATCGTTACAAGCGTCTGCCTGGTGATGATCCGGGTCAGGTTCGGTGGTTGGTAGGTGGTACAGCACTTACGGCAGGGAACGGTGACAATGTATTGTCAGGTGGCTACGCTTCAACAACGGATACTGATGAAACTCGAAAATTCTGGCTTAACTTGCGGCTTTCTGGCTTTGTGGCTGGAGATACATCTTCTGTTGCGAATGGCTCGACTCAACCACTTAATGCAGCAGGCGGGATTGTCGGGGTTCAATCTAGTGGCTTCGGTCTGGTTGGTACGATTGTTTGTACAGGGAGTTTGCCTGCGAAAATTGCTCAGGCTATCGATTCTCAAATAGATGATGGAAATGCAACGACAGGGAATGTTCGGGCGCTGATCGAGGGAACCCCTCCAACCGTTGTTACGACTACTGCTCCCACTGTGAATTACGTGGATAATGCTTCTAATCTCTACGTGCTCTGTAAAAATATTTAAATTCAGTACTTCTTGCCCGCTTCGGCGGGCTTTGTCATTTTTGCAGCAGTCTTTCCTCCGCAGCAGAAACAGCTTCCGGCGCGCCGAGTACGACGATTACGTCGCCTTCCTCTAGCTGGGTTTCCGGTGCCGGTTCAACGGCGCGTATGCCGCGCCGGCGGATGGCGCTGACTTCGCAGCCCATTCCTTCCAGATCAAGTTCGGCGAGTGTCTTGCCAATCGCTCTGGCGCCAGGGGTTAGCCAAATGGAGTGGAGGCGGGGTTGG
>ERZ724523.191-NODE-191-length-35153-cov-7.499915_pt1 | contig 35153 bp, 27 predicted proteins | sample MGYA00376056_ERZ724523 | MGnify/ENA primary metagenome ERZ724523 (study PRJEB28724, sample SAMN07190888) | wastewater metagenome | isolation source: influent of sewage treatment plant in Hong Hong | place: USA: Christiansburg, Virginia | collected 2016-03-01 ... | reverse complement strand
TGCCCAGGATCTCCCCGATATGCCGCTCATCAATGCCTTGGCGCTTCAACTTCACCGCCAGGGTTCGGCGGCCAGATTGAGAGGTTGCCCCTTCAATCCCTGCCTGAGCAAACAGGCGACTTATCAGGGCCGTCAACTGGTCAGCCCGATAGCTCACCCGCCCGCCGCGCTCCACTCTCGTCAACTTCAATGGCTGGCCTGTACGGCCAGACACAAACAGAGCACTGCTTGGGTCAAGGCCGCGATAAGCCGTCAGCCTGCCGGTGATGCCCTGCCCACGCTGGAGCCGGTCGGCAAGGTGCTCATCCACTGCCTTGATCAACTTCTGATTCACCCAGCACAAGGGGCGGGTGCGACCATTGAAAGCAATCTCGGCCCTCACCACCGTCGCGGCCAGCGGCTCGCCAGCGGGTGAAAGGTAGTCGCTGACCAGGAGCTGCGATAACTCGGCTGGCTTCATACCCGTGCCAAAGACGCAGAGGAGCAGGGCCGCGTCACGGGATCCATTCTCCTTGCTCGATGCCCGAGCGACCGCCACGGCGTGGGCGAGCTGGGCATCCTCTACAACTATCGCCTTCGGCATCTATGTTTAATCTCTAAATGAACATCTAGACATAGAGACTACAGCAGAAAAAGGGAGCCATCAAGGCCCCTATCTCAATTGTGTTCTGGTGTTCACGGAAAGTTAGGGTGAGACTTTATTTTCAAGGATGAAACTCTATTTTCGGGGATGACACTTTATTTTCATCCCACATGAACAAGCCGCTCGTTGGGATGAGTACGACGACTAGGCTCATCGTCCTTTGAGGACAACAGCAAGGGGGTTGGCTTTGGGGGTTGCGTTCTGGTCCGGCAACCCGCGCGTCCCTGGAGGAAACCATCAAGGCGCTAGCGGCATTAGGGCTGTCGACTAGCGCGTTCTCTGCCCGCGATGACCAGTGTGGCCAGACATTTATTCAAACTCTTCAAACTCTTCAAGCTCTTCAAGCTCTTCGGGGTCGGTGCAGTCGGCGTCTAGTTGCCACCCACTCAGATCGAACTCGACACCGTCCTGGATGTCGCGCACCGTCAGTTTGGTCACCGTGAAGCTCATTATCGCTGCGGCAATCCCTTCCACCAGTTTGCTGATCGGGCTGTCAGGAACCTTCAATCCCGCAAAATCAAAGTCAAAACCGTAGATGGTGCGAAGGCGACCACAGGGCAAGTCTTTTTGACTGCGCTTGAGGATGAAGCCCACTATGTCCTGCATCGGGCTTAACGAATTGTTGTATTCGACAATAAGCGGTTTCACCAGGCGCAACAAACGATTGTAGGGCTCGCAATGAGGGTGACGCGGGTCAACCAGGTTATCTGAGAGGGCAACAGGGAAATACCCCAAAAATTCTTTTTTAGCGTCGACAGAGTTGGTCATGTGTCACCTGTGGTCGGTTTGTTGCGCGTTGCGAGCGAGGGAATGAAGGTGAGTAGGAAAGCACCTGAAAAGAGCCCTCGGGGTGACCGAGGGCAAAGCAGGTGGTTAAGTCGTCAAAGATAACCAGCTGTACTCGATCAGATATGCTGACCGAGGCCATGTACGGCAGCGTTGTTATACCACCAGTTGGCAATTTCCGTTGCTTGAGTTGTTGCCCCTTCCGCCAACAGTAGCCAGTAGCACTGCCTCACCGCCCCCAGAGAGAGCAGTTCCCCCACTGGTGTTCGCCCACGACAGCGGCGGCGAAACGCTCCCTCAAACTCTTGCACCCCCGCATCGAACTGGCAAAGCAGAGGATGTCGGCGGGGCTGTTCGTGCAGATAGGCGGGGCCTACCTCCATGCAATCATCAAGCACTGCGTCCATCTATTCCTCCTACGGGCCAGGTCACCCCGGCCCGCAATTCACTCATATCACTGCCCGGTAAGCGTGGTCGAATCTTTGGTTTCGTCACCGGAGTCGTCGATGGCCACCGCCTCAATCTCGTGCGAGCCAGGGTTCAACGCCTTGGTCAGCGAGATTGCATAGCTGGTGTTGCCGATGGTCTCGCCGTCGATCTTCCAGCGATAGGCCACGATACGGCCATCGGTGTCCACGCAGGACATCTTCACGCGCCATGAAGTGGTCGTGTCGCTCTGCTGCAAGTCACACTCGGCTGGCTTGTTCTTGAGCACGGTGAAGTCGTGGCTCACCAGCGCACGCTGGCCGAAGTCACTGAGCGCCTTGAACTCGATGGTGTGGTCACCTTCGGGCAGGTTGGCGAACAGCTGACGGCGCATTGTGTCCTTGACCAGCACGCCATCGAGCACCCAGCTGAACTCCTTGAGGTTGTCAGAGGGGTGATCCAGCTCGATGCTACTGCTCATGTTCACCGACAGCGGGGCCCGCATGAACTTGTTGCTGTAGCTCGGGGTGATCTTCGCCTGCATGGGTTCGGACTCATCGACGGCAAACAGATGCTCTTGGGTCTCTGAGTTGCCCCGGTTATCGCTCAGGGTAATGAAGACGCTGTGAATGCCTGGCTCGTTGATGGTACCGACATAGCGGCCCTTCTCCTTGTCAAAGCTCACATCGGTCACACCCTCCCCGTGCGTAACCTTGATGTCGTACACCACGCCCGGGAACGACGGGAGTTTAGTGGTGTTGCGCACCTCGATAGTGGTCGGGGCCAGTTTGAAATACTGGCGCTGGCCGCTGTAGAAGGTCGGGAAGTAGTAGGCCCAGGTATCGACCTCCTTCACGACTTCCTTGACGGTGGTCTCCTTGTAGCCGTCGAGCCAGACACGGTAGGTGAACGGCAGGGTCTTGCCATCTTCGGTCGGCGTGTAGACAACATCGTGCCCGCTGCGAACGGTACCATCCGGCAGCACCCACTCTTCCTGATACTTGACGCCTTCGACCAGCTGGTAATCGTTCTTGTACGAGCCTGTCAGGGTGAACGGCTTGTTGATCTCGACCTTATCGGGACCGGTCACGCTGGCCCGCACTTGCGCCGGTGTCAGCACCTTCGGCATGATCTTGGTGGTCACCCAACTGCTGGCTTCCGCCTCCGATTGACTGTTGGCGAACTCAGCACGGGCATAGAGATAGTTGCTGTCGGGTGCGACCATCATTTCCGTTTCCCGATCACCATCTTCCCAGTGCTTGCCATCGGTGGACCATTGCACGTTGAGCGCATCATCGATCTCAGCGCCATGGCTGCCGGTCACTTCCAGCGGGATTGGTTGTCCCTTGAGGACGATCTTCTTCTGCACCAGCTGGATGTCAGGTTTGGCATAGGCAACCAGGGTGGTGATGTCGGTCGGGTTGGTGACGTTGGTCAAGCGGTTGTGCAGGATGGCCCGCACCTGCCATTTGCCCGGCTCCTCGGTGGTGAACACGTAGCTCAAGCGGCCCGTTGCGTCGGGTGCAGGCACCCATGCACCGGAATCGCCGCTGCGGATCTGCCACTCCACCTCGCCTATCGCATCCTTATCTTGCTCGGAATCCGGCTTGACCTTGATGGTCGCCTTCATCGGCACCTGGTCAACGATTTCGGTCACGTTGGGCGTACCATCCACCCCTACCCCCTTGATGAGGTTCAGGTGGCGTTTGGCAGAGACAATCTTGAGCTTGAACTGGGCAAAGGGCGAAATAACCTCACCCTCGGTCACGTAGGTGATGGACCGGCCTTCTGCCTTGCTCGGGTCGAACACCAGATCCACCTTGCCTTCGGCATCGGTCTTCTTAATGTCGGTGAGCGGGACAAAGGTCTTGGACTGATTGCCGTTCTTGTAGCTGGTGACGACCTGCATCAAGCGCATGTTCCACTCGCCGTGCTCGTTCTGGCGGTAGTTGATCTGCTTGGTCTTGCTGTCGAACTCCCCGATGGACGAGGAGATCGTGGAGGTTTCGTTATCCACCGACTCCCGATCCATCCCGCTCATGTTTATCTTCAAGTTCTTGGACGGCACGATATAAACCTTGCCTTCCTTGGTAGCGGACAGCTCATTGGTACGAGAATACTTGGCCTTGATCTCGACCGGGTAGACGGTCCAGATGTCGCCCTTCGGCACCTTGATGATTGCGGAGGTCTTGGAGTCCCCGCCAGTCGGACGCGGGCGCATACGGATGGAGTTGGTCGTCTCACCCACACCCGGAATGTTCACGGTCAGATCCAGATCGCCCGGCGACGAGTTGACGATTGCACTACCGGCCACCCCGCCATGAATGTCGATCATCAGGCCATCATCGCCCTGCTTGCGCCGTCCCTGGAAGGAGATGACAGGTTCGGTGGCGGGCGTGGGTTTCAGATCCACGGAGCCCTTGGTGACCTCCATAACATACCCTTCGGGGCTTACCGCGTGGAGCGTGTAGCCGATACGGCCCACGGTGTCGTCCACGAAGCCTTCGAGCACAACGTTACCCAGAACGCTCACGGTCGCTTCCATGCCCGGTGGCAGATCCCACTCGGCATAGCAGGCAATCTTGTTGTAGGTCGCCGCCATCTCTGCGGCCTGCTCCTGGGTGTAGTTAATGGGGCAGTTGTAGCCGGTGTTGTCGACCTTCACGGACACCCGCTGCACAAACTGTACAGGGTTGGCCGGAGTCGGTGAGAGGCTAAGCGCGGTCGCGGCATAGCGGACCTGGTAGGTCTTGGTGGTGACCCGATCGGCCTTGTCCTTGGCAGTCACGATCAGCGGGTAGGATTCACCCGAGGTCAGGGCAGAGAGGTCGGTTTTGCCAACGGTGAACACACCCTCAGTGTCCGTGGGGGACAACGGCAACTCAACGCCGCCCAGGGTGGCCTTCGTCTCGACCACGCCGCCGGTATACCCGTTGTAGGAGGCGACCGTCAGGCGTTCGGGGAAGAACACCACTTCGCCATCGGCCACAGCAGACAGGTCGGGCCCATACAGGCCGACTTGCGGGCCATAGCGGTCCAGACGGATGGGCCTGGCGTCCGAGGTGCTGGTGTTGCCGTACTGGTCGGTTACCTCCATCTTCACCAGGAAGTCACCATCCTTGATGGTGTTCATGTCGAAGTTGTACCGGAACTGCTGCGGGCCGGTCACGATGTAGTTGCCTACTGGCGTGGCCGCCACGGTGGTGTTGTCGTGGGTGGTGCCCGCGACACTCAGCAGTTGCCGACTCTTGTAGGACAGATAGATCTTGCGCGGCGATTCTGGGTCGGGCGTCAGCACCATCTTGAGGGTGGCTGGGTGCCACCAGCTCTTGGACTGGTCATTGTGGGGCGAGTTGACGATGACCGCGATGGTCGAATACGGCACATCTTGCACCCCTTCGGTGGTCTCGATGGTTTGGAGCGGCGATTCGGTATTACCCTGCACGTTCGCGCCCACCAGCGGCGGCCTAAAGTCCCAGGACAGAGCAACCTGATCGTTCACTGGCGCAAAGTAGTTGTTGGTGGAGTTGGCGGACACCAGCATCGGCTTGTTGCCCGTCTCACTCTCACCCAGAATGTCCTGCATGGAATTGTTCACCGCCACGCAGTTGTCTTCCCCCTCCTTCACCACGCAGTTCGAGAAGTCGCTGATCACGATCCGCTGGTCAAACGGGCGCGGCTCCACCATGAACTTGAGCTGGCCAGAGGTCGAGCGGCGATGAACGGAGGGCTCTTTGCCCAGATCCCACACCGGCTCGTCAAAGCGACCGAAGATGTTGGTGATGACCGGCGGCAGGGTCGGGGTGATCAGGAACGGCAGCACGCCAGAGCCAACTTCCTCCGGGGTGCCAGCACTACCGGATTTGTAGAAGAGCTTATAGGGCACTGCCTTTTGCCCGCTTTGGGCAGTGGTGCCAATCAGCCTGGCTTGGCCTGGGTCGAACTCGATCCCTACCGGCAAATCAGCGGGGTCGATCACCAGGTAGCAGCCCAATACCCCCGGTTGCAGGGTTTCCACCGCGGACTCTTTGTAGACCACGCGGCAGCCCTCGTTGTTCGAGGAGAGCTTGATCTCAGACTCCTTGACCCCCTCGTAGAGTGTCCCTTTGGGCGTCACCTGCACGGTCGGGGTGGTGGTGTTGATCTCGCCTGTCACAGTCATCGAAGCAGCGAAGGCTGGTTGTGCGAGGACCGCACTGACCACTACGGCAATTTTTGTTTTATTCATCTTCATCTAGTCCTTCCTTATTCGTCGACTGTCACAACTTGAGGAATATCAATCATGTAGCTCGCTTTACCATTCACGCCGGGCTCGGCTGGCCACACCGGCAGACTCGCCTCGCCTGCGGTGTCCAACGGGATCACGATGTCCTTGGTTTCGCCGGGGGCGATCAGGGTGCCGTTGAACATCACGGAGAAGTTCGAATCACGACGCAGCGTGATGTAGCCGGACTGCGGGCCGCGTGACTGCGAACCCCCGTCTGTCAGGCTGCCTCTGAACTTCACCAGCGCGAGGGGTTTGTCGTTGGCGTCCATCAAGGACTTCGAGACCGACATCATGTTGACGGGGTCTGCGCTCACCATGTTCTGGGGGGACAACGAGAGGGTTTGGGTCAGGCTCGATTTGTTGCTCTGGTTGTCCTGAGCCTCAACTTTCAGCGTGTAGGTTTGCCCGGCTTCCAGTGTCGGGAACATCCGGGGCACCTCGGGTGCGTATTCACCGCCTTGCAGGGTAAACCCCAGATCCAGCGCGTCATTGATCGGGCCGCCCTTGAGCGTCATGCGGGTGATCTGCGGCTTGGTGTCCACCGTGTCGGTGACCTTCACGCGCAGATCTTTGATGGTTTCAACCCCAGCGGGTACTGCGCCGCCTTTGTAGCTCATCGTCAATGTGGGCGGGGTACGGTCGGAGGTGAAGTCAAAGAGACTGACCTTGGTTTTCGGGCCGTGCATCTCCAGCGCAAACACAGCGAGGTTGTTGTAGACACCTTCTGGCAGCGAGGCGAGGTTGTACTGATAGGTGTAGTCGGGACCACTTTCGGCAATCTTGCCGCCAGTCGGGGTCACCTTCACACCATTGCCCTCCAGCCACACATCTTTGAGTCGAAGATGGTCGAAGTAGGATCCCCGTCCAGGCTGGTTGATCATCAACTTGAGGGACTTGGTAGCGGCATCGTACTCAGTGGCGATGGCGGGGTAATGTCTGTCGTTCCAGGTGACGTTGGCCCAGCCTGGATTTCCCCTGAGACTGCCGTCCACGTTGGTCAACATGGCCCCGTCATGCAGGTAACCGGTGGTGCCCAGCGCCATGGTGGCGGTCCAGTTGTTGGTACAGGACGTTTGGCCCGCCGGAATGGTACAGGTCGCGTGGTGAGACCACTTCTGATCGTAGGGCCGCGCTTGAACGGTGACCCGCTCCTGAGTGATCGTGATGGGCAGCAGGTCATTTTGAACATCCCAGCGGTTCCAGCTGGCCCAGCCAATGTCACTGTACAGATACTCGACTTTGCTCATCACCGGGGTTTGCGCCGCACTGGGAGAGAGCACCAGGTTGTAGCCGATGTTGCCACCAGCCCAAGAACCAAAGTTGACCCAACGCACGTAGTTGCCATCGGTAAAACCAAAGGGCGTCGTCATGGTCAGGTAGACATAGTCGGCATCCTCACCGACTTTGGTGACTTCCCCCACCCCGTTCGTCAAGTTGATCCCCGATTGGACGTAACCGGCATAGTTGGTGCGAGCAAGCCGATAGGCTAGCCGGATCGGGTTGGTCATGACGGTCATGCCGCTCACATAGGGGTCGAAACCGGTCAGGCCTGGGGCCAGCGTGGAGCTGGTGTTCGGGTTATACACACCGAACACACCCGGCGGGTTGGCGATGTTATCCCAGCGGGCCCCTTGCAACGGGGTCTTGTAGACGTTGCCCGCGAGGTCTGTCACTTCAAACTGGAGCTTGAACAACTCATCCAGGTTCGAACTCGGGAACGTGGAATTTTTCGGATAGGCAAAGCTGTTCGAGCTCGCGTTGTAGCTGAGCGCCACGCTCTTGTAGACCGCGCCACTCTCCCGATAGACCACGAATTTTCCGCTAGCGATACCACTGCTATCGGACAGGCCGGTGATCAGGATGTCGGGGGTCTCGGATCCGCCCGTCCCCAACTTCCACTCCGGCCCGCTCGATACCTGACTGTAGCCGGTGCTATTTTGCACGGCGATAGGGTTAGAGGTAGGCGCAACGCGGTCCAGCATCAGCGGATAGTCGGTGGTAGCAACCACCACCCCGGAGATGTCGAGGATGGTAGAGCGCAGGATGTAGTTGCCATCGCCCGGGTCGCTGACGGTGAATTTGGTGCCGTAAAACTCGTTGCTATCGGAGGCCACAATCCGGTTGGCGACCGTGATCAGCGGGGAGGTCTGGCTCTGGACTACGGTGGTGCCCTTGATAAGTTCCAGTCTCACCTTGCGGTCAAGGCCAGAAATGGCCGTTACCGTCAGCCCCGAAGCGGGGTTGATAAACTTCACGGACGGCTTCTGCACTTTCACGGCTGAGTAAGGGTCCGTATACGACAATTCGTAAACTTGAGCGTGGGCAAAGCTCGCGCTACAGAGCAATCCAATGGCCGCCGCCAGTTTTGTCAGGTTCAAATTCATTCTCATCTTTGATCCTTAGTTGGCGACCAGTTGGGGGATGTCGATCATGTAACTCGCTACGCCATTGGTTCCAGATGTCGCTGGCCACACCGGCAGTTTCGCCATCCCTTCCACATCGAGCGGGATCACCACATCCTTGGTTTCACCGGGTTGCACTGGCTGGCCGTTAAAAATCACGCCAAAGGCCGCATCGGTACGCAGGGTGATGTACCCAGCTTGTGGCCCACGGCTTTGGGTGCCGCCGTCCGTCAAGGCAGCTTTGAACTCAACCATCCCGAGGGGTTGATCGTGGGAGTCCATGAGGGACTTCGAGACCGCCATCACACTGACCCCGTCCGCTTCGACAAGGTTCTGTTGGGTCAACGAGAAGGTCTTGCTGTACGTGGATTTGTTGCCCTGGAAGTCCTTGGCCTCCACCTTGAAGGTGTATTCCTGGCCCGGCTTGAGGGTGGGGAACATCCGGGGTACTTCGGGTTGCCATCCGTCGGAGAGCTTGGAGTAACCCAGCAGCAGCTTGTCATTGATGGGGCCACCCACCAGGCTCATCGAGGTGATGACCGGCTCCGGGTCGACGCTGTCCTCCAAGGAGACGCGGAAATCCTTGATGGTTTGCACGCTGGTCATCGAGCCGCCCTTGTTGGTCACGCTGATACTCGGGCCAGTCGAGTCAACCACCACCCCGGAGAGCGTTCTTGTCGCGGCGTTGCCGTAGGTGTCAGTCGCGGTCGCCGTGAAGTCGTACACCCCTTCGGCCAACGAGGCGGTGTTGAACTCTGCGTACTTGTTCTTGTAGCTCTCGTCTCTGGAGGTGATCAGCGGCACGGTGAACACTTGGTTCGCGCTATTGGTGGCCTTGACCGTGAAATCGCGGGTATCCCACGCGCTTAACTGCCAGTTATCGGTGCGGTCATTGTCCGTGACGTACAAGAAGAGCTTGCGGGCGTCGGAGGTATAGGTGAAGTCGTCTATGACAGGCGGGTTGAAATCCCAATAGGTGTAGAAATACCCCACGTTCACGCTCTGCGAGGTATTGACCGTGTTGGTGATGTTGATGGTGTACGGGATGTACCCGCGCCCAGTGGTGTAGCTCACCAGCGGGTCCATCGTGCAGGTGGTTCCGTCAATCGGCACGACACAGTTGGCGTTGTTGACCGTGATTTTTTGCGGATAGGAACGGGCGGCCACATTCACCGTCACGCGATCGACGGTCGTTGGCACACTAAAGCGTACCCAGCCTGAGTTGACCATGGCCTTGCCCACCACCCCGTACTGCATGTTGGTGTAGGCCGGTCCGGGGGCTGCACTGCCAAGCAGGGTGACGCTATTCACGACCGACGTTTGGACATCGCGATAGAGGCCAGCCTTGGTGGTAAAGCGCCAGTAGCCATAGGACGAGGGCGCTGACGCCGTGTATTGGTAGTAGGCATAGGTGGCATCGGTACTGTGCGGCGACTGCACGAAGCCGTAGTTGGTGCCATTGAAGTTCACATGGTCGGTCTTGGGGATCTTGACCCTAACCTTCACCGGGTTCTCGTAGCTGACGGCTCCGGCCAGCGGTTGCCACAGCCCGGTGGATGAGTTCCAGATCTCCGATACCAGCGGTGGCAGGATCGGGTCGATATAGCTCTGGTTCTCTTTTTTCCCGATGTTGCCTGCCACATCGGTCATAGCGAGGCCAATGGTGTAAAGCCCCTGAGTCGGGGTTACGTTGCTCGCAGAAGCCCAGTTCGCTTTGACGTTCCAGTTTGCTGGCGTCGTGGAGGTGAGTGTTGTCGCCTTCTCGCGCTTGGTCCCGGCTGAGTCGATGGTGTAATAGGTCGCGGAGGCTACGCCACTGCCATCATCCACAATGCCATTGAGGTTGATGGAGTTCCCGCCCGAATCCGGGCCAAACACCGCCACCGAACCACCTGTACCCCCACCTACCGTGAAGGAGAAGGCCTGCGTCGAATAGGGCCCCACGGTATCGACGTTGAAGGTGTAGTTAGTGGCTGTCACCACCGCATTGTTGATGTCCAGCACGGTAGAGCGCAGGGTGTAGTTCCCGTCCGCCGGTCGGGTCAGGGTGAACTTGGTGCCATAGAACTCCTTGCCATCGGCGGCGGTGATCCGGTTTGCCACCGTGATAAGCCCCGAGGTCTGGCTTTGAACCACCGTGGTCCCCTTCACCAGTTCCAGCTTCACTTTGCGGTCAAGCCCGGAAATGGCCGTCACCACCACATCGCTGTTGGTGCTGTACCAGGTCACCGCAGGGCCCTTGACCTGCAAGGCTCCGTTGGTGTCCGTGTATGACATTTCGTAGATCTGAGCCTGGGCAACGCTGGCCAAACAGAGCACCCCAACCGCCAGCGCAATCCTTGTCACTTGTGTTTTCAGCTTCATCTGGTCTTCCTTACTCACTGACCGCGACAACTTGGGGGATGTCGATCATGAACGACGCCTTTCCGTCGACGCCGGGCTCGGCTGGCCATACCGGCAGATTTGCCTCACCGGTTTGGTCGAGTGGGATAACGATGTCTTTGGTCTCGCCTGGGGCAATCTGGGTGCCGTTGAACATCACCGAGAAATTGGCGTCGCGGCGCAGGGTGATGTACCCGGTCTGGGGTCCGCGTGACTGGGTGCCGCCGTCGGTCAAACTGCCTTTGAATTTCACCAGCGCGAGGGGTTTGTCGTTGGCGTCCATCAAGGACTTCGAGACCGACATCATGTTGACGGGGTCTGCGCTCACCATGTTCTGGGGACTGAGCGAGAAGACTTTAGTCAGGCTCGTCTTGTTCCCTTGGCTATCCTGGGCATCGACTTTCAGGGTGTAGGACTGCCCGGCTTCCAGTGTCGGGAACATCCGGGGTACCTCGGGTGCGTACCCGTCGGCCAGCTGGGAGAAGCCCAAATCCAGCGCGTCATTGATCGGGCCGCCCTTGAGGGTCATGCGAGTGATTTGCGGGTGGGTGTCGACCGTGTCGGCGATCTGCACCCGAAGATCTTTGATGGTTTCGACGCCCGTTGGGACAGCGCCACCCTTGTAGGTCATTGCGAGGGTGGGAGCAGTGCGGTCGGAGACAAAATGGAACAGATCCAGTTTTGTGGTCGGGCCAAACGTCTCCTTCGCTACCACAGCGAGGTCATAGGTCGCCTCTGGCAGGGTGGCCAAGTCGTATTGGTAGGTGAAATCCCCGCCGCTTTGCGCAATTTTGCCGCCGGTTGGAGTGACCTTCACCCCCTTGCTCTCCAGGGTGAGCGAGCTCAGATTGATCCGTCCGCCACTACCACCGTAGCCTGGCAGCTTGATGAGCAGTTTCAGGATCTTGGTGCTGTCGTTGTACTCCGGTGTGACTTGGGGGTAGTAAAGATCGTTCCAGTACACATCAGCCCAGCCCGGATTCGACCAGAGGGTGCCGCCGGGATTTTTCAGGTTTGCCTGATCATGTATGCCACCCGCAGTCCCCTTATTCAGCACCTTGTTGGCGGTGATGGTACAGGTGGTGTCTCCTGCCGGGATGACGCATGTACCACCGCGATGGGAAAACGTCTGGTCGTAGGTGCGGGCCTTTGCGGTAACCCGGTAACCGGTGATGGTGACCGGCAGAGCGTCGTTCAGCACGTTACGTGCCCAACCGGACCAGCCGATGTCGCTGTACTCATACTGCACGGAGGACATTGCGGGGGTGACAGGGGCAGTGGCATCCTGCACCAGGTTGTAATCGAAATAGCCATAACCCCACTGGCCAAAGGTGGTCCAGCGGATGGTGTTGATGTCCTTGAGGCCAAAGGGAGCGGACATGGTGATGTAGACGTAGTTCGCGTCCTCACCCACCTTGATGTTCTCGCCGCCTCCATTCAGGAGTCGGGTGCCCCACTCGTAATATCCACCGTAGTCACTCACCGGGATCCGGTAGGCCAGCCGGATCGGGTTGGTCTTCACCGTCATCCCAGACACGTAAGGCACGAAGCCATCAAGCCCGGGGCCGAGCACGTTGCTAGAGGTCGGATCGTAGACACCGAACGGCTGGGACGGCGTACCCAGCATGTTGTCGTAGCGCACCCCCTGACGAGGACTGATAAAGACGTTGCCAGCAAGGTCAGTAACGTCGAAGCCAATCTTGAAGACCTCCTGCAAATTCGAATTGGGGAAGCTGTCCTCAATGGCGTAGGTGAACGAGTTGGTGGCGGAGGTGAACGGCACATCCACGCTCTTGTAGATAGTCCCATCCTGCCGGTAGACGATGTATTTGCCGCTGGCGACGCCACTGCTATCAGCCACCGAGTTCAGGAAGAAGTATTCATAGCCGGAGTTACCAAGCCCCAGTTTCCATTCAGCACCGGTCGTAACCTGGCTATACCCGCTGTTTTGAGAAATGATCGGGGCGGCGGTTGGCGCAACTGTGTCCACGTTGAACGTGTAGTTGTTGCTCGATACGGGGGTGCCGTTGATGTCGAGCACGGTGGTACGCAGCGTGTAGTTGCCATCAGCGGGCGGGGTAAGGCTGAACTTGACCCCGTAAAACTCGCTGGCATCAGAAGCAACGATCCGGTTTGCGAGCGTGATGAGCGGCGAGGTCTGGGTCTCAACAACTGTCGTCCCCTTAATCAGTTCAAGCTTGACCATCCGATCCAGCCCACTGATGGTGGTCACCACCAGCTGCGATGCCGGGTTGTACCAGGTAGCGGTGGGCTTTCTGACCTTGGTCGCCCCCAGCGTGTCCACGAAGGACAATTCGTAGACCTGTGCCTGGGCAAGGGTGCCGGTGCAGAGCAATCCGATAGCCAACGCAATCTTTTTCAGTCTCCGACTGTGTCTCATGCTGCGTCCTTAGTTGGCAGTCAGTTGGGGGATGTCGAGCATGAATGAAGCCTTCCCGTTCACACCTGGGTTTGCAGGCCATACCGGCAGCTCGGCTTCGCCCACTTCGTTGAGCGGAATGACGATGTCCTTGGTTTCCCCTGGGGCAACCAAATCGCCGTTAAACATCACAGAGAAATTCGAGTCACGACGCAGGGTGATAAAGCCTGCCTGGAGACCGCGAGACTGGGTGCCGCCGTCAGTCAGCGAACCCTTGAACTTGACCACGCCAAGCGGCTGGTCGTGCTTGTCCAGCAAGGACTTCGCCACGGAGAGCATGTTGATGGGGTTTGACCCGACCATGTTCTGCGGGGTCAATGAAATGACTTTCGACAGGGAGGCCTTGTTACCCTGAGTGTCCCTGGCATCCACTTTCAGGGTGTACTCTTGCCCCGCTTCCAGTGAGGGGAACATCCGGGGCACTTCGGGCTGGTAGCCGTCAGACACCTTGGAGAAGCCGAGTTGCAGGTTATCGTTGATGGGCCCGCCCTTGAGGGTCAGGCTGGTGATCATCGGCTCGTCATCGACGTTATCAGTCAGGCCGATCCGAACGTCCTTTAGCGTCTCAATCGAGGTCACCGCGCCACCGCTGACGGTCGTCATGGTGAGGACAGGAGCCTCACCGTCGATCAGGGTGGCAGGCAGGTCTTGGCTGGCAACATGGCCATCGGTATCAATGGCCTGACCCGTGAAGGTGTAGAGCCCATCGGGCAAGCTGGCCGTGCTGAACTCGACGTATTTATTCTTGAAGGTTTCCTCTCGATAGAGGGTCTGGGTCAAGGTGTAGCTCTGGCCCTTGCTGCTAAGGGCTGTCGCTTTGAACGTGCGGGTATCCCAAACGGAAAGGCGGTCGTTGTCGGTCCGGTCGTTGTCGGTCACCTGCATGATGAGCTTGCGGGTCTCGGGGACAAACGAAAACGAGTCGATAGTCGGCGCGTTGAAATCGTGAATAACGTAGAAGTTGGTGCCCTGATAGTACATCGAGGGCGTGTCGGCATTTTCTAACTTTCGGGTATAGAGCGAATACGCTCGGCCTGCCGTCTGACCGATGTTTGGGTTCAAGACGCAGTTGGTGCTCCCCGCTGGGATAGTGCAGTTGCTACTGCCCACCACAGCCCGTTGCGGGTAGGTACGGGCAGCAACGTTCACCGATAACCGGTCAATGGTGAATGGAGCCGCGAAACGCAGCGTGTTTCCGGTAGTGAGGGGCTGCCCCACCAGGCCGTACTGGAAACTAATCTCTTGCGGCCCCGGCACGGCGCTGCCGCCAAGCGGAACCTTGCTCAGACTTGTCGCGTTATAGTCTGTGAAATGGCCTGCCTTGGTGGTTAACCGCCAGTATTTTGCCGAGCCCTGCGGTATAAGCACCGTGTACTCGTAGTAGGCAAAATTGGCATCTGTCGAAGTGGGATTGGTGGCAATGCCAAAGCTGGTGCCGTTGAAACTAACGTGCTTCGTCTTGTCTACTTTCATCCGAAAACGTACCGGATTCTCATAGCTGACGGCGCTAGCGAAGGCGACCCACTGGCTGGTCTGTGAGTTCCACACCTCGATCGACCAGGGCGGGATTACGTTGTCCATCGAGGACTGGCGCTGGAACGTGCTGAGGTTCCCTGCACGATCCGCGAGCACCAACCCCCAGGTGTAGAAGCCCTGTACCGGAGCGACATCGGACGCCGCTGCCCACTTACACTTCTGGTTCCAGGTAGCCGGGTAGGAAGAGCTGATCGCAGTCGCCTTCTCGCGCCTCACCCCACCCGCATCAATGGTGAAGTAGGTGACCTTGTCGCCATCTATACCACTGCCTGCATCGGTCAGACCGTCGAGGGTAAGTGCGTTGCCTGCTTGGTCGGTGCCAAACACATCAATCGAGCCGCCGGTTCCCGCCCCCATGGTGAACTTGAACGCATTGGGCGTGGACGGGCCCACGGTATCGACGTTGAACGTGTAGCTGTTGGTGGTGACGACCACCCCTTTGATGTCGAGCACGGTAGAGCGAAGCGTGTAATTGCCATCAGCTGGCCGGGTCAGCGTGAACTTGGTGCCATAAAACTCGGAGCCATCGGATGCGACGATACGGTTGGCGAGCGTGATGAGCGATGAGGTTTGGCTCTGCTCAACGGTCGTGCCCTTGATGAGTTCCAGCTTGATCTTGCGGTCCAGCCCAGAGATGGCGGTGACGATCACCGAGTCAGTTGGGTTGAACCAAGTCGCGGTCGGGGCCTTCACAACTGACTTCGCATTGGTGTCAGTGAAGTTGAGCTCGTAGACCTGCGCGGTGGCGCTGGTCGATAACGCCAGTGCGATAAGTGCTGTCAGCTTGTTTAGATACATACCCACCACACTCCCCTCAGTATAGTTATAGCCATTTAGCATTATATGGAGACGAGCAGAAATTCCAACAGGCTTACTTGAGTCGGATCATGGATTTGTTACTTATTTGTCACGCGAGGAAAACATTAAAGGTGAAAGCCGGTGGCAAAGGCAGTGGTCGCAAGGAAGATGCACAGAAAAGCGAACTCGTGGAGCCCCCCGACTGACCACCTACTGGGTATGACTTTAATCCGCCGCTTATAGGGCCAGAAAAGCTGGACACCCCCCCCAAAGGCCATATCACCTACGAGGTGGCTGAGGTGCCCGAGGGAAAGTGCCGCCCACAACTGCTGCGGCAGATCCGGCCAGAGGGTGTTGAGGTAGTAGAAGCCTGCCGTCGTTAATCCCCAGGCTATCAGTGAATGAAAGAAGGTGCGGTGACCCACCAGCTGGTTGATCAGAGCCGACACGGGGTAGATGCGCCGCCCAAGCTTTGAGTGGTGACTGTCAACATCAGGAAAAAGCGATCCCGCGCTGGCCAGCGGCAACGCAAACCACATCGACATGTCGAGATAGCCCGCGTTTACCGCTATTGCGGCCAAACAGATACCGAATGCCTGATGGCTGACTCCCATCAATTTTTTAGGTCACCGGCAACCATGGAGGCGATTTCCGCGTTTGCCTGTGCGGGCGTTTGCGGCGCGGCAGCTGCTCCACCGTTCGGGAGCGGGCTGGCCAACTCAGCAGGCTTGCCCCCCGGTTGGGTGGGGGTCACTGTGCTCGCTTGGGCACGCGCTTCACGCTCGTTCAGGCGGGCCTCAAGTGCTTGGAATGCACCGTCAAATTCGCCCTTGAGCTCGTCCTTGTTGTTCTTCATCACCGAGTTGAACTCGTCAAACGGGATCTTGGCCAAGACGTAGGCGTGGAACTGCCCCTCATAGGGCTTCACGTTCGTTTTGACGATGTCGTAGCCGCTAACAGGCACCCGGGCCACCAGCGCGTCGATCAGCAACTCAGTGCGATCAGCCACCTCCCCCTCATCACCCGCATCACGGGTCATGGAACGCTCTTGACCGGACATCTCCATCTTGAACACCTTGGCGGCTTCATAGATCGCGACGAGCTTGGCCTTGCGCACGGCGAAGCCCAGATCTTTGGTGTGGGCAGTACCCACGCCGTACACGCCGGTGCCATCCATCTTGGGCGGATCGAGGTACCAGCTCGGCACCACCTCAGCCATCTCCTCTTCCATCTGGGCAGTGAGTTGCGCCCGCGCTTCGGCGGCTCCGTCGCGGCGAGCCTGTTCCAGCGCCAGCTGGTCTTGGGCCATCTTTTCGGCATCACTGGCACAGCCAGTAAGCAGCGAGGCCAGGATGGTCAGTGCGATTATGCTCTTTTTCATAAAACACCTCATATTGTCCGCTTGGGATACATTAGGACATTTTTCATTAGCTGTAAAGGTCTGGATCGGTCGGATTGTATTTTGATTTTTTCCCATCCATCCACAGCCCTTGCCGCCACAGAACGTGCAGCACCCCACCCTTCATCCCTCCTTCCCGTTGAGTACGGTTGTAGAAAATCCAGTAGGCCACGGCCACCCCAATCCCGATGGTGTTTAACCCCAGGATCGACATGCCCACCCACAAAATCACCGAGCCCACCAGCTTCGGTGCCTCCACCCCCATGATCATCGTCGGGTGGTTCTGGCGAAACGGAACGCGATACGGGCCTTCACTCATGATTTCTGGTCTCCATAAACGAGAAAAGCCCCGAATGTCGGGGCTTTACACAACACATCAATGTCTGGCGAGGACAGAAACTTACAGGGACATTGCCAGGAAGTTTTCGATGATGTCGGTCGCGTTGGCCATCATCAAGCAGAAGATGATGGAGCCAATCGCGTTGGTGTAGTTGGGTTTTACGATGCCGAACCAGATGGCGGACATGAAGGACAACAGGGCGATGATCTTACCAGGAGCGCCTTTAGCCCAGCCGGAGAGCTGGTCCCAGACATCATCGACAGCGGTGGTATCTGCACCGGCGTGAGCCAGGGAGAAGACGAGGGCCACGACAATCGCCAGCAGTACGGCGTATTTGAACATGGAGGTGTTTTGAGCTGGTACTTGAGGCAGAGCGATTGAGGTTTGCATATGTTTCCTTACATACTGGATGGTTCAAACAACGCTGATAGGATAGTTACAGTTAATTTGTCGAGTCAATACCCTGTTTCGAAAATGCTGCAATTTTTTTTCGTTACACCATCTTGTGGTACGCGCTGACCATCTTGTTGATCATGACCGCGCAGACGAACAGGCCGCCCGGCACGAGGTATTTGGCGGCAGTAGCCGCCCCAGCACTGGGGATCAACAGGTAGAGCACGAAGGCAAACAGCGAGTAGCGAACAACGATTCGGTACACCTTGAAGCGTTCGATTTTGGCCCCTGAGGCCTGCGCCAAAGAGAGCTTCCAGTGCTGCACACCGCTATAGATGTTCGCCCCGAAGAACGGGATGAAGTAGAGGATCCAGTACCCCACCACGCCCAAGCGCCAGCCTATCTGGTAGACGAGCAGCGGCACGTTATCGACGATGCGCTCCGACACGATGAGGAACTTGGCCCAGAACTCCTCGAATTTGTCCGAGGGTGTTTTGGTGTTGACGAGGGTCACATGCAGGAAGCGATAGACCCCAAGATCGGTCATGACCACGTTGTAGAACCCCTTGGCGACGCCTTGCGCCGTGCCATAGCCGGGGCTAGTCATCACCTCCTGGTTGGCCAGCACCTCCCGCTCAATGGTGTATTGGTACTGCGCGCGCTCTTGCAGGAATGGGAGGAAGCAGACCACCAGGAACGCCAGTAACCGCACCAAGTCACCAAAAGTGTCCTTCTGGCCAACGTCTTGCCTATCTTCGGTAAAGATCATTTGCCCGGCTCCTTCACGACGACGGGGATCTTGAGCAGCATTTTGCGGCCATCAGCAAAGCGGGCCACGCACTGGAGCTTGGGAAGGTCGCCCAACAGGTTGCTTGGGAACCCCTCTCGCTCGACCGTGCTGAGACTTTCCGAGTAGCCACCAGCGAACTTATCGACGCTATCGACGGTGTCGGTACGCTGAGACAGACTCACCGACCGTTGCTCAACGTCCACCTTCGAGAAGTTTGCCGCCATCTTCATCTGCGTGGTCGGATCGCTGATACGGGTGGTGATCCAGTTGTTGCAAAGGCCAATGACCCGATCTGCGACCGCCTCGGTGGCCTTGGAGACAAGGTCAGGGATGGTCTGCGTCACGATGGTCATTTCGAGCTTGGCAGCTCGGCCTTGCGCGAGCAGGGAGAGCAGCTGCTCGCACAGTGCGGCGTGGGCCTCGTCAAAGAAGAGCGACACCCGCCTCATGTTTTTCAACGAGTGATCCGCGCCCTCGGTGTTATAACGCGAGCCCGCAATACCGGCGGCATCGGCCACCAGCAGTTGCACCAGCTTTTGCGCGGTCTGGGTATCGGAGAGGGAGTCGATGGCGATATGCAAGACCCCGCCGGTATCAAACAGCGACTTGAGATCAATGATCTCGCGGCCAGATTCCGTGTCGTACTCGGGGGACAACAGCACATCGAGCGGGGCCGCCGTGAGGTTCGACATCAGCGGCAGCAAGCTGGTCGTCATTTTCTGATAGTGCTCATATGGGTGCCGAAACGCCGCGCAGACTTCATCGCAGGCGATCTCCGGTACCTGCTGCATCATCTGCTCCTCGTAGTAGCGCACCATGCCGGTAAGTTTGTCGCCCTCACCGAGTTCATCCACTTCATCGCCAATCTGATCCCACCACTCGGCACCCAAATGCAGCTGGTAGTAGCGATTAAGCACCTTCTCAAACAGGATGGCCCGTTGGGTGATGAGGTAGTTTTTCAGGCGCACCAGCGTAGGCCGCTCACCGACGTAACGGCAGAAAATGGTGGTGCGATAGATGGCGTACCAGGAAAAGTCTCTAAACGGGTCTGACTTGGAGGGGTCGGACACAATCCCAGCGATCCGTGACGCTATCTCGGTATCCCGGTTGTAATTTCGCAGGGGGTCGATGGCCACAGAGGTAGAGGGGCGGCTGGGGTGAAATGAATAGAAAGGGATGCCCAACGCTTCACATTCCGCCTTCATGGCATCGCGCCAGTCCTGGTCGTTCTTGGGGTCCACCGCCAACACCACGTTGCCGCAGTGGATGGCCCCGCAGGACAATAACCGCAGCAGCGTCGTTTTACCTGAGCCGACGTTGCCGGTGATCAGGGTATGGCCGTACCAGTTGTCGGCCCGCACCCGTTGCAGCGCATTTTCCCCCAGGTTGTAGATCCACGCGGCCCCACCCATCTTGCGGGTCTCGGCCTCGTGTTGCTGCACATACCAGCGCACTGGCAGCGGCATCACTATCTGGCTGCGCTTGCTGTCCATGTTCATCAGCTGATAGGACATGTTGGTGTGCTCAGGGCCCCAGTCAAACCCGTATCCCAGCAACGTTTCCCGATTGTCGTCATTGCTGATGAGTTCGCGCCCCTTCTTCTTGCCTACGTGGTTGTGCAGCCGCAACTCGCTGGGGGTGATGAAGATCATGCCTGTCACGAACAACCGCGCTTGTGCCTTGAGGATGGGTATGGCTGCGATCATGTTCTTGCAACCGGCCAACACCGAATAGGCCAGCACCCCGAGATAGACCCACCTCGCCTCCCGTGACAGTTCCAGCCAGGAGCTTGAGAGGATCCCCACCATGATGAAGGTGGCCAGGTACCAGCCCAATGCGGCATTCCACTCAAAACAGGTTCGGTAGAGCAACGTGCGGGTGTGAGCCTTGCCGATCACACTCATTTTACATCTCCATATTTACTTTTAACTGTGCTGATAGGATATAATCACACAATTCTGAAATAAAGGAGTTTAGAGCATGAGCGCAAAACTCGCCCCTTGGGAAATCCTCGGTGTGGAGCAACACGAGCTGCCCTTGCTGCTTCCAGCGTCCTACAGGGATCTCTCCCTGGTCGTTGACGATTTCAGCCAGCTGAACCAGTTCATCGGCAAGATGGTTGTGGTTCAGGGACATTGTGTTCATCAGGGATGGGCGAGTGGCCCGAAGCCGCGCTATTGCGTTCAGCTGTTCGACGCCAACGGGAACAGCCTCTCCCTGTCGCTGTTCGGCACCGCCGAGCAAGTGGCCGAGATCCCCCACCAGGCGCACGCTGCGTTTTCCGGTGAGGTGACGGGCGACTACGTCGGGCGCTGCTACCTCAATCGCACCAACCTGGAGCCCGTTGCCCTGATAGGCCGGGTCGTGCCGGTCTATCCCGCGCTCAAGGGCCGGGTGACCCGGGAAGGGGTGTTCTCATTGATGGCCTCACAGATTGGCCCCTGCACCCCCCCATCCCTGCAATGGTTACGCGCCAAGGTAGCTGACATCCCATCGGGCCCTATGCGGGCAGCGATCGGCTGTCGCACCTGGAACTTCGAGCAGCTGATCCGCGCCGTGCATTGGCCGACCTCCGTGCGACAGGGAGAGGCCTGCATCAAGATCCTTGAGCGACTCGCCGCCTATGTGCTGGCCTACCGCCTCAAGGCGACCGAGCAGCTACCACCCCGGCAAGTGCCACCGCTACCCAACGGCGGGTTTGAGGGCATCCCATCGCGAGTACCCTTCCCGCTCACCGGAGAGCAGATCTTGGTCTCTTCTCAGATCTTGGCTGCGTGTCAGCAGACCACCCCCTCTCAGTCCCTTTTGCTGGGTGATGTCGGAACGGGAAAAAGTTACTGCATCAGTTTGATGGCCGCTGCGGTGGTGCGTGGCGGCGGGCGGGTGGCTGTCATGTTGCCCAGCCGCATCTTGGTCAATCAGATGCACGCCCTGTTCATGTCCCTGATGCCCGAGCTTGGTCCCGCTGTGCTCGATGACGAGCGTGAGGGGGAGGTAGAAAACGACAAGACCCGGCTATGGGTTGGCACCACCGGCCTGCTGTTCCAGAGCTGGCAACAGCCGTGGGATCTCCTGGTGGTCGACGAGCAGCAGAAGTTCAGCGTGGAGCAGCGTGAACGGATGTCCGCCCACCACATTGTCGAGAGCACCGCTACCCCCATCTGCCGCACGATGGCGCTGGCCCGCTGGGGCTCGTCTATTAAGATCTTCCGCCTCACTCAGGCCCCCGTTGAGCGTCAGATCGACACCCAGGTGTTCACCGCTGAGCATCGCCGTCAGATGATGGAGCGGGTCATGCGAACAATTGCGGGCGGCGGTCAGGTGATGGTGGTGTGTCCCCGCAAGGAGGAGGCCCCGGCCAAAGGCAAAAAATCGCCGAAGTCCACGGAGGAGACTGAGCAGGCAAGCGTCGAGCGAGTGGTCAAGAGCTTCGAGAGTATCCAGGCACGAATGAGCGCCAGCTTGGGGTTCACACCTCAAATCGTGTATGCCACTGGCGGGCGGGAAGCGGAAGAGAACGAAGCCGCACTGGAGGCCATGAAGAGCCGCGAGGCCCACATCCTCATCGCCACCAGCATTGTCGAGACCGGCATCTCGCTCTATGGACTTAACCATGTGATCGTCTATCACGCCGACCGCCTCGGTGCCGTCCAGTTGCACCAACTGCGGGGCCGCCTCGTGCGGGCCGGTGGCCATGGCTATTTTGACCTCTACCTGCCTACCCCGGCGTCTCCCACCACTCTCAAGCGGATGGCGATCCTGACCAGTTGCACCCAAGGCTATGACGTAGCCATGGCAGACCTTCGGCTGCGCGGTTGCGGCGATCTGGGCAAGGGCACGACTCAGGCTGGAGCAGGCACCAGCCTTCTCCCGCGACGCCCAATCAACGTCGATGATGTTGAGAACTTTATCGCTCAACTTGATTCGTGAGCGTCAGAACATAACCCAATAGGATAGTTAGCGGCATTTTATCGTTGACTGTAATCCGCAGTTCGCTATCCTGACAGGACAGTTTCATAGCCAACTTTGGATGTCATATGTCAGACCCCATCGGCAATTTTTTCAAAGCTTTGTTCAATCGGAAGATGCCAAGCCAGAAGCAGGAGCGCGACGAACCGACTGTCGGCCCTGATGCCGCTGGGGGGGCTGCCACCCTCACCGTAGAGCCCGACGTACCTTTCGCCCCTCGTTCCTACACCCTGTCCGGCGAGGACCGTGAGCACGGCTCCCACACCTCCTGGTCAGCCGCGATGGTCAAGACCAACTTCCTGCTGGTCTCCAACGTAGGCCTGGTGCTGCTGCTGATGATGAGCTTGTGGTCACAGCTGAACCAAAAGCCGACCGTGGTGATCAAACCCCCCGTCCTCACCGGTGAAATTCGTATCGAAGACGGCCTGCCCAACAAGGAGTGGCAGGAAAGCTGGGCCCTGTATCTGGCCCACATGATCGGCAACATCAACCCGCGCAACGTCGAGTTTGTCAGTAAACAGGTGGTCGCCATGCTCTCCACCAACCTACAGCTGGAGAAGGAGCGTGACATCCGCCGGATTGTCGACATGATGCGTATGTCCAACCTCACCCAGAGTTTTGAGGTGCAGGATCTCAAGTACGAAGCCAGTACCCGCATGGTCTGGGTCTGGGGCTACAAGACCACGCAGCTCGCCTCCTCGAATAAACAAGCCACCTCCGCCACCGAAGACTCCGCAGATCGCCGCCGCTGGACGTTCGAGTTCATCATCAGGCTCAACGAGTTGGGGATGCCCGTGGTCACCCACATCGACCAGTACGATGGTCTGCCGCGCTTTGATCGGGCGAACGGCGTGACAGAAGAAGGGATGGTGATCGAGCCACCCAAGAAATCGAGCAGTAAAGTTCAGCAAGCCAAGCCCACTAAGGAGCAGCATTGATGCGTATCGCCCCCCTTTCTCTAACCATCGCGCTGCTGCTGGGTTCGCTGGCTCACGCAGAGGGCCCGCTGCCCTTGGAAGTCGCCCACCCGGAAAAGCTCGCCGCAGATAATCCGGTTCAGACCGTGGGCGGGATCATCTCCGATAGCCTGGGCACGCCGACTTCTACTCCCCTGCCGGTCAACGTGCCCGCCATGCCGGAAGAACAAAAGCTGTTGCTGCAAATGACGCAACGGGAGCAGGGCAAGGTGAGTCCATCGTCAAACTCCCCGCAGAACCTTGAGCTCGGGGAAAGCGCCAATGACGTTTGGGCGGAAATGGTGAAGTCCAAATACTCACCGACGCAAACCCTGACTGTGCGCCCGTCTGGCAACGTCATGGTGCCCGTTTCGCTCGGGCTGATGAACCGGATCGAGACCAATTTTAAAAACGTGTCCGTCAAAACCTCCGACGAGGCCGCCGTGCTGGAAGTCGATGGCGGCGTGCTCTACCTGACCATCAACAAATCAGACGCCGTGGGTCTCATCCTGATGGAGCAGGGTGTCCCCAACAGCGCCATCAACCTGACCGCTGTGCCAGTCGATGTCCCCCCGGCACTGGTGAAGGTCCGCATTCCGATGTCAGGCGACATGCTCAACGACGCCTATCAGTACCAGCGCAAGAACCGCGAGGCCGAGATGGTCGATAAGGCGATCTCGGAGGAAGAAGAGATCGTGCGTTCTGACCGTCACACCGAACGCATCAAAGAGATCCTGCGTACCACGGCATTAGGCCAGGTGCCCGCCGGTTTCACGCTGGCCGATGACCTCTCCGAAGTGCCCAGAGGTTACAAGGTGCCCTGCAAGTTCCAGGGGCTCACCAACAAACTCGGACAGAGGATGGTCGGGGCCCGTGAGTACATTGATGTGGTCTTGGTGAGTAATAACACGACCTATGAATCGAACATCAAAGAGGAAATGTGCCTGAGCCGGGACGCCTTGGCCGTCGGCGTGATGGATGCGGCAGCCTTGCGAGCAGGTGCCAGCACGGAGGTCTATATCGTGCGGGACAAGAACTGGTCCAAGAAGCAGCAACAGATGCAGACCCGACCCCGCTTGGATAACAACGGCACCTTTGGCTTGAATGGCTATCGCCAGGTTGCAGGTGGAAAACCCTTCATGCCAACCACATCCGCCGTCAAGTGAGGGGCACCAGATGAGACGCATTCAGGAATTATTGAAGAAAAAGCCGGTACGGATGGGCCTGATGGGGGTGACCTTCATCACTGTGCTGGCCGTTGCACAAACGGCGCTGAACTGGAATGAAGAGGCCCCCGTCGCCAAGAAGGTTCGCCGTGATCTAGTCGAGTCGAATGTGTTCGATACCGGCGCACTGGAGAAGGTGGACACCGACATGGCCCAAGCCACCTACGACCAGCAGAAGAAGGAGCTGATGAACATCAAGCGCGACACCCAGCGCATGAGTGAAGGCCAGAAGAAAGACCTGGATAAGGTCTTGCAGAAGATGACCGAGTTGCAGCGCCAGGTGGCCGATCAGAACCAGGTGATCAGCGTCCTGACCCGCAACAACCAGCAGATCAATGCCAACATCAATGACCCGCGCATTACTCGGGCCAGAGAAACCGGCGTGACCGGCGAAAATGGCGGATCTGGCCCTGTCGTGCAAGGCCCCGGCGCGGCCCTCACCCCGCAGTACCAGAACGTCTCTCGGGCACGCGGACGCGAAACCAACGGTATGATCCGCACGGTCAGCCAGACCTCCATCACCAACATCAAGAAGACCGGTGAAGTTGAGGAGACGCCCATTGTCGTCCAGTACGTCGAACGCGATCCCAGCGGAAAGGTGAAGCCGAGCTCTGCACAACAGGCGGCCATCGAAAAAAACCCGAAGAACCCTGAAATTGAAAAGAAAAAGCGGGACATGGTTAAGCAGAAAGCCAAAACCTACATCCCTGCTGGTTCCATCATTTCAGGCGTGATGCTGAATGGCGTGGACGCGCCTACCGCGTTGAGTAAGAATGCGTCCCCCCTGCCCACCACCATCCGGGTCAAGCTCGATGTGCTGATGCCCAACTCCTACAATGCGGATCTCGCAGACTGCTTTGTGATTGGATCTGTGACCGGGGATCTGGCCTCTGAACGCGTCTATATCCGCTCGGTGACTATGAGCTGTATCAACGAGCGGGGCGAGTCGCTGGAAACGGGGATGATCGGCTATGCGGTGTCGGACTACGACGGTCGTAACGGGATCCGAGGTACAGTGGTGTCCCGTGCAGGCAAGGCGCTGATCGCCACCTTCGGTGCGTCGTTCTTGTCAGCTGTGGCCGAAGCGACAAAGCCCCAGGCCATCCCGACGCTCGACCAGAATCCGGGTGAAACAACCACCTTCCAAACACCCGACATGACCGATGTTGGCAAGTCCGGTGCGATGGGTGGTCTCTCGGGTGGTGCAGACCGTCTGGCCCAGTACGCCATCTCCATCGCCGAACAACAATGGCCGGTCATCGAGATCAGCCCCGGTACCCCCGTGACCTTTTTCCTCGAAAAAGGCATGAGCTTGCCGGTAGTGGAGTGAGTCTATGAGCAACGATCGTGAATTGCCGCCGTTTAACGCCCATGGTGATGTCCCCGCAGGACAGCCAGAGCCGTCGACCATTGGGAAGGAGGATGAGCAGAAGGATAAGGTGGTTGAGCAAGAGAAGCCGGAGGATGACTTCGAGCCCGATATGTTCAGCCCCCACCCGTTCGCTGGGCCCGAGTCTTCACCGGAGGCCTCCGCCCCCGCCCCCGCCACCAAGGAGTCAAAACTGGTGCCGGTGCTGGTAACGCTGTGCGTGATCAACCTGGGGGCAGCGGTGCTGCTGGGGTTCAAGCTGTTCACGATGTCCTACTACGAGATCAAGGACGCCCCGATGATCTACTACAGCACGCCAGAGGAGATCGCCGCCAAGGCGATGACGGCCAAAGACCCTGTCGAGGCGCAGCGCATCCTCATTGAGCGGTTACGGGCCAACAACGGCATTGTGCTCAATGAGAACAGCGTGATCATCGCCTCGCCGGACTTTAAAATGTACCCAGTTGACACTATCAATCAGGGAGAATGACCGATGCCCGCCGTTGCCCCGCCCCCCTACCCCATTCCCGAGCCTGTCGTTTCTCAGTGTGTGGCTACCGCCTCGCGCACCTACGGCGTACCGGAGCTGGTGATCCGCTCCATCCTCAAAGTGGAGGGAGGACAGGTAGGGACCATGTCGCGCAACACCAACGGCTCATTCGATCTGGGGCCGATGCAGATCAACACCATCAACCTCAAGATCATCAACAAGGAGTACCCGTTCCTCACCTGGCGGCACATCACCTACAACCCGTGCGTGAACATCATGGTGGGTACCTGGTTCCTCAAATCCAAGATCCGCAACCGGGGCGGGGTCATCTGGGAGGGGGTGGGCGACTATCACTCCGTCACCCCGAGCAAGCGCAGCGTCTACTTGCAGCGATTCCTGGGCCACTACAACCGCCTCAAGAAGCAGTACGGCTTCACCCCCGCCCGGGTGCAGTTCACGCAACCGGCTGAGCCGGTGCAGTTCGCCGCCCTGAGTGACGAGCGAGCCGTGCCCACCATGCCGATCCCGGCGATGCTGGCCCGCACATCCGTCTCGGCGTCCACCAAGGACGCTGGCAAGCCGACCCCCAGCTTTGCCGCCTTCCGGTAACTGCCGTGACAGCCCGCGCCCCCCACGCCACCCCATGGATAGAGGGCAAACCATCCCCGCTCAACGCCAATGATTTCCTCCAGGTGCGACTCTTCATCGCCCACCTGCGGCCAGATCAGAAGTTGAGCCAACATCAAATGGCCGATCTGCTCGGCGTTGCCTGCAACACGTATTCCAAATGGGAAAGAGGTTACCAACCCCCGCCGCCGTTCGCCTGCCGCGCCGTCGAATTGCTGCTCTATGTGACGCTCGCCAACAAGGGCCACTTCAAAGGCGAAAGCCATGCGATGGCGCTGTTAGCAAGGTTCACCCGCGACGCCGGTAAGGGTGAGGCCAACGCCTGAGCTATCAACTGAACGCAGTGAGGTGATGAATGAAGATCCCTGTGTACGATAAGAACGGAGAGCTAGAGGGGTTCGTAGAGCCGATTTCTGAAACGGCTGCCGATTCGGCCAAAGGGCTCGGCATAATCTGCGGGTTCTTGCTGATAGGCGCTGTGCTCGTGTGGCTCTTCAATTTCGCCAAGTCGGTGCTTAACCTGATTGCCCACTGGCAGGCACTCGCCGTCCCCTATAACTGGGTGGCGGGTTACTATTCCGGCCTGATCACCGCCATCAAAACATTTTCTGGACTTGAGAGGTGCTTACAGCAAACCCGTACTCTGGTCACGCTCTTACTTTGCGGGCTCTTGCGGCGGAGCACCGTTGGAGGTGATCAAGCAATACATTCAAAACCAGCGGGGCTGACGCCCCGGCGAAATTCCCCTCCCACCTACGTCGGAGGGAGTCCCCTTTCGCATTTAAGATGGGCAAGCTGCTGCTCAGGTTTTTTGGAGTGATTGGACGTTGGCACAAAACGGCGCTGGCGTGCCTGTTTGGGCCAGTTCTCGTGGCATTGGTCTACTGGGTGCTGCACTGGGCGGTGCTCTGGGTGAACAACTGGCTGCTCTATCGCTTGCCAGCGTGATCTGGCCAGAGAGTGACATGACCGCCCACTGTGGCGGTTTTTGCTTTTTGGGAGGGAATAAAAAATAAAGTAGGCGGAAAGTTGATAAATGCTTCTGACTATCCCAGGCGGTATGTTATAGTTATTTTGTGAAACCGTCAGGAGCGCATCATGTACCGCAATCACCACAATCATACCAGACCTGTCGCAACTGAGTCGACTGCGGCTCCCGCGCGGAATGAAACCCAACAGAACTACCAGGGATATGATCAGTACGAGCAGTACGAGCAGTACGATCCCGCGCCTCACTACGAGACTCAGCCACCAGCTAATGCCCCTCGGCAAGGCAACGCGCAACGTCCCGCTTCCCGGAGCGAACCAGAGGGCGGGAAGTCCCCCCTGCTCGACAAGTACCCTGAGTATTTCAGTTTAAAAGTGCATGGTTCCCGCGCTGCCCTAAATTTTTGTCCCGATGTCACCCGCAAAAATTTCCTGACGGTCTCCCTTGAAGGCGCTGAGATGTTGAACCCGGCGACCCGCGTCTACAACTGGCAGCAGAAAACCCGCATCCAGTTCACCCGAGGTGAATACCTGGAGGTCGTCGCGGTGCTGCTTGGGATGGGCAACAATCCCACGGTGAAGTTCGACAACCACGGCCCCCAGGGCGGGGCCAAGAAGGGCTTCCAGCTGACCCATCAGGGCAAGTCGGTCTTCTGCTCCGTGTTTGAGCAGAACAAGCCACCCAAGGCTGTGCCGATCCCGCTGATGGAGGCGCTACAGATAGCCCACATGATGTTATCCATCTACGTCGAGAATTATCCCGGCATGTCAACAGATAGTGTCATGACCAGTCTCAGTACCGCCATTCGTCGGCGAGATGCAGTCAACACGCAAACCCAACATTGATATTTGCACGATTTTACCCGAATAGGATACTATCGGGCAATTATTAAAGGACATTCTATGGCACGTAAACCAACTGTTAACGCAGAAGTGCGCGACAACAATGACACCAAGAACGTATTGACCTGGCACGATTTCAGTTTGATGCGGGCCTACCTTGCCACCTTTGATGGTATTCCCCTGCTGAGTCAGGAGACCATGGCCAAACGGTTAGGTTGCACCAGCACCAACACGTACTCGAAGTGGGAGCGTGGTGACCAAGAGCCGCCGAGCATCGTCAGCCGCTCCATGGAGCTGCTGATGTACCTGTGCATGTACAAAGCTGGCGAGTTCGTCAGTGAGGAAGCCTGCTGGCAATCCTTCTTGAACTTCAAGTCGATCACCAATCGCAACTCGGCCATGCTGCACCCGCGTATCGGGGATGTCGGTTCCCGGCTGCGCACCCTCATGTCCTGTGCCTACGACTGCTTTGCCATGAACTCCGGCCCGGCCTCCAAGCACACCGTCTCCGCCGAGGGCTATCACTGCCAGATCAACGGCCAACGGTTCATCATTTCGCCCGGCTTCACCAAAAACGGCAAACTCGCTGGCAACACCCTGGAGCTCTTCTCGCAAGTGGCCGCCATGGTCAGCCGCGAGGACTACCCGAACATATCCAGCTATGAGAATGAAGGCTCCCACATAGCGGCAAGCGTCCTGGAGCGGTACCGCGAAATGGGGCTGCACGAGACCAAAACCGTCAAAACCAAATATTTTGAGGTGAAGCGGAGCAAAGACGACATGATCGTGTCGTTTAAGGCGCAGCTGCGAACCAAAATGAACGAATTTTTGGTCGACGCGGCTGAGCACACCCGCGAGCTCGACACCACCTTGATGAGCGTCACCGAACTGCGGGATGGGCTGGTTAATATCATCGCCAAGTCCCCACAAGGGTCCGTGGTGGACGGCGTGACCAAGCTTGGGTCGCACATCTTTGAGATCACCCATGCCATTGGCTCGAATCACCGGTTAAAGAGTCGGGATTTCAAAATTATCGAGCAGACCTTATGCCATCTGGTCGGCGTGGATCCGTCCACCATCGAGCGCCCGGCCCCCATGCTGCTGCGTAATGCCTTTGGCCTGTCTGACGCTGACAAACGCTGCATCCGTACCCGGTACTACAGCGCGGCGATCGAAGGCCGCAAGATGACCATCACCCTCGATAAGCCCGAGTATCTGGTAGCCATCAACGATTTCATCTCGGACTCCATGGTGGACACCAACGAGAAGAGCGTGTTTGCCGAGTACCGGATCCTCACCGGGCGGGCAAGCAAGCTGATCAATGGCGTCGATTTAGAGGCCGACCCGCTGCAACTGACCGGCAGCGTGGTGGAAGTGTCTGACATCATCTCGCGCCGGGGCGTATTGCGCGTCAACATCGCCAATGCCTTGGAACGTGTGCTGCTGGGGATTAGCCGCGTCAACATCACCCACTCCCAGATCGCCGGTGCCGTCATCAAGCGCCTCAACAGCGAACACCTGGTCGCCCGAGCAAGTCAGACTCCCAAGGTTCAACGGTTCCTGGCCGAGAAGCTGGAGCTGGAAACCAGCTGCACCGCCCAGAACATGGCGACAGCGGAGATCCGAACTCTGGTGGCAGACCTGATGAAGGAGCGCGGCATCAAGCCTTCCGACATCCCCACTTTCGTAGCGGACTGCCGGTTCTTCACCTTCGAGCAGATAGGCAGTCGCGGGATCATCACCTTCAAAGACCCTGGCAGCGTGGAGACGATCAACACCGCCTTGGTCCTTTGCAGGGATGAGGAGATTAAGCGTGGTGAAGGCCGTGCCACCCAAGTCAACGACGACGACGACGAATAATCCATAGGAGCGATGATGCGAATAAAGCCAACCCTGATAGCAACACTTCCCCTCCTGGTGAGCGCCCTTGCCTTTGCAGAAGCGCCCCCCTTGTCCCAGCAGGAGACGGAGAAGGCCGTAGGACAGAACGTAGTTAAATCAGTCCCGCTCGCGCTGGATGGGTTGGTGGCCGCCAAGGACAAAAATGGCAACGATGTCATCGTCAGCACGAATGGTCGTTATTTCCTCAAGGGATACCTACAGGATGTCTACACCAACAAAGCTGTCCGTAATGTGAAGGACGCCGTGGATGCCCAGTACCTCACCTTGGGCAACATGGGTCTCAACCTGGTCGACATCGGCACCATCCCCTACGGCAACCCGCAGTTGCCGCTCCAGGCTCGCATCATGGTGGACCCCTATTGTCCTTCGTGTACTGCATTGCTCAAGCAGCTGGCGGAGAACCGCGACAAGGTCCATGTCGAGATCATGATCACCCCGATCTCTGGGCAGGAGTCCATTCTGACTGCGCTCAATCTGTGGTGTACCTACGAAACCAACTACAACAAGGGCCGGGAGGTGCTGGATCTGCTCTTCAAGGGCCAGCCCTACCCGACACTGCCCGAGCAGAAGGCGTGCAAAGGACAGCGGGTGTTACTCAACACCATGCTGACGCGCACCTTCAACCTCAAGGGGCTGCCTGCCATCTGGCGGGTAGATGGGCTTGCTCAAGCCGGTACCCCACCTGATTTATTGGCGTTCCTCAATGAACGTCGCCCGTCTGATGATGCTGAGAAGTAAGGATACGATTATGCGGATCACTGCGCGAACCCTGTTGTTTATGTTGACGCTGCCCCTGGTGGGTTGCTCCGTCGTTGGCCAATCGGAATCCAGCTGTCCGGGCAAGCCTAACGGTTATGTGTGTAAAGGCCCCCGGGAGGTGTATGAGATCACCAACAGCAAGACCAGCTTGTTTGACGGGTCACAGGACGGTCTGGATGACGACGAAAAAAAGCCGGTTGCCGCTGGAGATAAGGCCGACGACTCTGGCGCTGTCGTCGACGTTCCTGCGGTAGGGGTCGTGCCATCCAACTCCCTCTCTCTCTATCGCGACGACTTCTCCGCACCTGAGCCCATGGCCGTTCGTGCCGATGCGCGGATCTTGCGGGTGCTGTTTGCTGCCTATGAAGACGAAGCACAGTCCCTCAACATGCCCGGCTACGCCTATGTCGAGGTCGAGCCTAAACGCTGGCTCGTCGGTGCTGCCGCCAACAAGCAGCCTGCCAAGATCATCCCTCTTCAAATGCGGCAAGATGCTGACGGCAACCTGGGCCATAAGGCCAAGGTCAACAACACCGTCGACCCGTTGGGCGTCAAGAAGATCAGCAACACTCCGGGCGTTGTAGCTGTGCCCTCTGAATTGCTCAAGAAGTGAGGGATTCATATGGCTATGTTCTCGTCTATCACCCAGCGTTTGCGCTCGATGAGCGAACACAACAAGTTCGGGGACATGGTTCCCGTGCTGGATTATTACGTCGATGAGCAACTGTTCCTGCTCGACCCGGCCACGATTGGCTTCATGATCGTGTGTCAGCCGCTCAACGGCGTCTCGGCTGAAATGCGCAACCTGCTCGGCTCCATGTTCACCTACCAATACCCCGACGACACCACCATGGTGATCAGCACGGTTGCTAACCGGGACATGGTCGGTGTGAACAACGCCTGGGACAAATTGCGCTGGGGTCGGATGGAGAAGGAGGATTGGGAGTTTGAAAACCTGCTAGGTGAGCTCGCCCAGGACTACATGCACTCAGCCTCCGATGATGGCCTGCGTCCGGGCAAATCCCCCCTCAAGGCCCGCGATTTTGAGGTGTGGTACTCCCTGACGTTTCCCATTGCGAACCAGATCCCGACACAGGCAGAGGTCGATCGGGCGGTCGAGATCAAAAAAGACATGCTCCAGAGCCTCAAGTCCATGGGGGCCTCTCCCATTGTCGCCAACAACGAGATGTGGTTGCGCCGGATGCAGGTGATGCTCAATCCGGGCAAGCAAACTTCGTGGGCCAAAGGCAAAGTGCATTTCAAGCCCAGTGTCCCGCTGAGACATCAAGTGCTCCAGCCTGGCCGAATGATCACCGTGGACAATGATGGTGTGGTGCTCCAGGGCAATCCCGCCAACCCGGACGAGAACCGTGTGGTGCGGGTGCTGAACTGCTTCAAGCGCCCTGACTACGCCTCCATCGGTGACATGTACGGCTTCTACAGCGATTGGGAAAAGGGCTTTGGCGGGCTGAGCTCCGATTTCATGGTCTCCCTCAACATCCACTTTCCGAACCGCAAAAAGTCAAAGTCCTCATTTGATGCCAAAAAGGTGCTGGTTACCAACCAGGAATCCGCTGGCGTGATGAAGTATTCCAACCGGCTGCGCTATCAGTACGAAGATTTGAAGGCCATCGAGCACGAGCTTGAGCAAGAGAATCAGGTCATCGTCAACTGCTGGACTCAGGTTACGCTGTTCCTCGACAACGACGGGAGCCAGGATGAGGCCACCAAAGCGGCCACCACCTTCCTGGATGGTCGTGGCTTCGGCTACGCGGTGGATCGCTTCGTGGCCATGCCTCTGATGATGGAAATCATGCCGCTATGCCACGGGTATGATCAGCAGATCCGGGGTATGTTGCAGCGCCAAGAGGTCTTCACCAGTAAGTACCTCTCCTGTGCCGCGCCCATCTATGGCCCGTGGAAAGGCAATAGCAACAACCCGGTGCTGGTTGGCTACTCCCGCGAGGGTCAAATCATCAGCATCGACCCCTTCAAAACGAACGCCTCGTTCAATATCGCCATCGCGGCGCGGTCAGGGGCCGGTAAATCGGTGCTGGCGGGTAACCTGGTCAAACAATTGCTGACCACGGGCGTGCCCGGCAACCTGCACTCGGAGGACGGCGGCCAAGTCTTTGCCATCGACTCGGGGGGCTCTTACAAGGCGCTGGCTGCCCAGTTCCACTCCTCCCAGTACATTGAGTTTGGCGAAGGCCAATCCTTCTCAATCGACCCGTTCTGCGACCTCACCGGCCTCACCGATGATGACAACTCGGGGTTAGATTCCACGATGGACAATGGCCGCGGCTATGTGACCTTGGCTGGCTCGCTCAAGCTGACCATGATCTCCAACATCCTCAAGTTGATGGCCGCTCCCGACGGGAATATGGACAACTTCCAGATGAGCGTCATGTCGCAGATCTTGTTGAAAATGTGCGTGGATTCGCCCAACGAGGCGAGCATCACCCTGTTTGCCGAGATGTGTAACAAACACGAAGATCAGCGGGTGCGTGACATCGGGGCCCAGCTCTACGACTTCACTATCCATGGCAAGTACGCTCGCCTCTTTGACCGGCGGCTATCACCAACCATCCGGTTCTCATCACGCTTCATCGTGGCGGAATTGGGCCAGCTCAAGGCGCAACCGAACCTACAGACGGTGGTGCTGATGAGCGTCATCCAGCAAGCGCAGGATGCGATGTTCCAGAAGGACGACGGTCGTCGCCGTGCCTTCATCCTCGACGAGGCCTGGGAGTACATTACGGACGGCGCAGCCGCCTCTAACAACGCCTTCTTCGCGGAATTTATCGAAGCTGGCTGGCGGCGATTCCGTAAAACGCAGGCGATGGGGGTCTGTATCACCCAGCAGGTATCGGACTACTACTCATCGCGCACCGGGAAGGCGATCTTTGCCAACTCGCCGTGGCTGTTCACCCTGGCGCAAGAGGGGCCGGTTATCAGCCGTCTCAAGACCGACAAGCTGATGGATGCCCCAAACTTTGTGTTCAACCTGATGGAGTCGGTTCGAACCGATAAAGGGATGTTCTCGGAGTTGATGATCCAGTACGAGGGCCTGTACCAGGTCATGCGGCTCTACATGGATGATCGCTCCATGACGGTTCACACCACAGACCCGGACGAGAAGAAGATCATCAAGTCGTACATCGACAAGGGTTGCAGCCCACGCGACGCCATTATCCACGCGACCGAGGACATCAAACGGATGCGTCGTTAACCGGTCATGGGCACCAGCTCCTCGGGCTGGTGCTCATTGTTGTCCCTGGAGGACCATCTGCCTCCACCGGATCTCGCCAGTGCTATCATGTCCCCCTCATTTCGTCATCATCACTGCCCATGACCATCCAGAACAAATCCAAGAGCCCCACCAGCGTCACCTTGTCGTTGCGGCTGGATCCCCGCTCGAAA
>ERZ724523.189-NODE-189-length-35204-cov-7.858659_pt1 | contig 35204 bp, 33 predicted proteins | sample MGYA00376056_ERZ724523 | MGnify/ENA primary metagenome ERZ724523 (study PRJEB28724, sample SAMN07190888) | wastewater metagenome | isolation source: influent of sewage treatment plant in Hong Hong | place: USA: Christiansburg, Virginia | collected 2016-03-01 ... | reverse complement strand
AAATCAGGTAGTACGTATATTTCAAAAATTTGTTGATTCAGAAATTTCGAATATAAATAAGAATGAGAATATGGACGATCGCTTGACACGTCAAAATATTTGAATTGACAGTAAGATGATGAATGACCTTGAATGAAAACTTTTAGAAAGTTTAATTACACAAGAAGGTATAGCACGTAATATTGTGGCAGATGTCTCCCAAGCATCTCATAATATTCTTCATGCATCTGGTACAAAATCACTCAAATCTCGTATTTCTTTATAATTTTTTATGACAATCGATAAAACTCCAAAGCGAATTGATGATACTCGCGTATTATCTTCAGAGGAAACAGCAACACTTCCAGATGGACGGGTTATTATCCTGAATGAAGCCGAATTAGAAGTAAGAAGAATATGAAGACTTTTTGAATCTGTATTAAATGAATGATTACGAGAGATTTGAATTACTAACGAAGTTAAACATATTGTAGTGCCAGATAATACAACAAAACATTAAAGCATACCTGGTTTTATCACTCAGTTTATCAAAAAAAGAAATACTATTCATGAATAGTATTTCTTTTTTTATCGAGTTTCTCTTTTACTGATTCTCATACACCACCTTTGGATAGGCAAGTATTGTGATGAAGAGAATGAGAAGAAAGGCCTGAGCAATGAATAGTCAGCTTATTTGTAATCATGCAAGTGAAATAGGTATGAATCAGAGTCCGATCGATGCGATACGTGCTGTGACAAAAGCAGTCATGTGGTTCGATCCGATGATCGATATCATGGTTCCAAGTATACTCCCTACTATTGCAAGACCACCAAGCTCGATGTAGATCGTCGACCAGATATAGGATCGATTAACTCCGATCATATGAAAGAGGGCAAACATTCGTGAATTTTCACGGAGAATCCCAGCAAATATAAACCCAAGAAAAAGGATAAGAAGCGATGAGGAAATCCCTGCAATGATGAGAAATACAGAACGGATGAGTTTCATATTTTTCTCTGCTTGTGCAATTTTATCTCGATCAAATACAAGTGTATAGTCCGAATATACTGATTTGATTTTTTCGATATCTCCTGTGTTTTTAAGATATGCAATGGCACGATATGGTCTCGGAGTTGGATATCAGAGTTTTTTCAGTGAATCATTCACTACTGAGATTGGAATACTGAGGCCAAATCCTGGTAAATCATTACTGATAGTTACCACTGATCAGAATTTGAGAATGGGAGATTTTTCAGAATAATCAAAGATTTTTGATTTGCCAAATTCAAGCTTCATTGCCTGTCATTTGAGAAAATATTCATTCATCCGCGGGAAGAATGAGGCACTGCCAGCAACCTGTACATTGTAGAATTCAAGCATTGATTTTGAGATTCCTATTGGGATATTCTCTCAGGTACTCTTTTTTGGAGATATCCCAGCAAAGAATTCATCAGAAACACCAAACACAGGGATATCAGTTGCAAGATGAAAAGAAAAAATATCCATCTGGGCAAGTACTGGTATCTCTACAAAAGTAAGAAAATACGAATGATCAATGAGTGGATCTTGTGTTATTTTTGTCTCTATAGCTTGTGAGAGTCCACTTTTTTCTTTGCCAAAGAGCTCAAAGAACGATGTATCAGAAGTAATACTGACACGTCTCGGGTCTACACCATCAAGCTGATAATAGGTATTGAATGCAATGATATTGCTGTAGAGAAAAAGGAGTATGCTCAAAAAGACACTCATCAACATTGTTGAGAGAATCACAATACTACTTCGGATCTTGTGCGCGCGAATCTTCAAGAGAATGAAGCGTAGAATCATAGAGGCTATAAGAGGAATCTGAGTATTTTTTGAGTTCACTATCGTGTGTTGCTATCAAAATCGTCATGCGATCCCTGAGCGTATAAATATAATCAAAGAGGATCTTCTTCATACGATCATCAAGATTCGCTCATGGCTCATCAAGTATAAGTATCTGTGGCGAGTGAATGATCGCTCGAATAAAATTAACTCGCTCACGTTGACCGCTTGATAGACGTGATACTACGAATGATTCCAATTGGGTAATTTCAAATTTCCTGAGTAGTTGCTCGTAGTATTGTTGAGGTACAGTTTGTTTTGAGAGGATGAATGAGATGAGAATATTCTCGCGAACCGTGAGTTCTTCCAGAAATATTGGCTCTGGAAAGAAAAAACCAAATATTTTTGATCGCATCGAGAGTATCTCTTTTCTGGTCTTTTCACGGATGTATTCATCCTGGCAAACTACCTCTCCATGAGTAGGAGAGAGGAGTGTACTTGCTATCCGTAGGAGACTTGTCTTCCCACTCCCAGATGATCCAAAGAGGCTTGTGATGCTATGAGGCAAGAGATTGAGCGATATATCTTTGAGGATTATATCCCCACGAAAGATGAGCGATATATTCTTAAGTTCAATAGATGGCATAGTATTCGAATCTATGAACGAATTATATTATCATCTTGTTTCTGTATTGCTTCAGCTTGAGCAAGTATATCTTGTGGTAGCCCTGGTGGAGTCGGGATATTTTCGATAACTGATTGAACCGTTGGTTGAACATACACGGGATTCATTTCTGTTGTTACTGGTTCTACAATAGATAATGAGTTGGTGACACCTTCATTCATTTTTCTTCTTCGAGAACGCATTACTAAGAATCATCCGCCAGCACCAAGAAGTATCAGTATGACAATTCATATAACCATCATTACAGTATTGTCTCCACTGAGTAGTTTTCAGATGGTGCTTTTTTGTTGTTTTTCACCATCAAATATTCTTAGTTCAAATCCGATCTCGTCTTTACCGAGGTTGAGTGTGAAGAGTGTGTTATGAAAGATTGTATTGGTATGCTCGGTATTATTAAAGATCGAGACAAATGCGAATACAGCAAGTTCGCTGATGAATGTATTATCTTTTTCAAGGAATTTGAGGAGATCAACTCCATCACCCGTTGTATAGGATCCATCGATTTTCGGAGCAAATTCACTCCACTGAGTCGCTATCGAACCCGATGAAAAGTGAGCCTCCTGAGGAAGTATTTTCAGCGACATAGTACCATCCTTTCCAGTTAGTTGGACTATGCCAATTTTCTCTTGGAATGGTATATCTTTCTTGCCGAGGAGCATATTACGCTCATAAGACTGATAGTATTCAGAGGTGAGCGCACTTATCATATCAGTAGCACTAGAAGAAAGCTCACCAGCTCCAATATAGAGGATTCCACTATTTCTCTTTGCGATAGTATTCACTGTCTCATTGAGCTTCGACCCATTGAGCATTGCACCGAAGATGATACCAGTGGCTGTTTGGGAATTATTCACAATATTTGCCTTTTCTACATCACCATCGAGAGCTGTATCAATCGCTCGCCTGATTGTATCACGATTTACTGCAAAATAGACAAAGTTTTTTGCATATCCATATGAGAGCCCCATGGTTCCTACAAATGGCACTGCGATATCATCAATATAGTGAATCTTTGATCCTCGATATTCTTCTATAGATGGTTTTGCAAGCATCTTGGCGAGTTGAGCAAGCATTCATCCTTCATGTTCGATTTCTTTAAGTATTCTCTCTCGTACGAGATTGATAAGTTCTTCTCATTGTTCTAGACTATTGACTTGCACCGCGAAAAATACATCTGCTTTCTCCGCATCAAACTCCATCACATCCTCATCGACTGATCCGACTCCGACTGCAAACTCTCCGCCAATCATCGAAAGGATGTCTACATTTTTGTCTTTTCCAAAAACCTCTGTTTGCGATTCTTTATATCCCATTGCAAGCATTTTCTCGACTTGACCTTCTGGTTTATCGATCTTTACTTTTAGCTTCTTTGGATCAAATCCAAATACCATACTTGCCATCCCAGATCGGACATTCACATCACGGATAAAATCAAGTTGGTCCTTGGTTACATCCTGAAAATGTTTGAATATCATATTTGCCTCGTCATCTGGAAACTCTGGAATCGGTGTCATGAAGAAATCAATACTCACTCCATCTTTATATTGATTGATGATGATTCCCATCGGATCAAGACTCGCTCGCCATATATCACGATATTTGAGGACTGAATATTTATAATCATCGAGTTCTTTGCGAGTAATAGTATTCAGATCGTAGTTCGCATCGCTGATCGCATTGGTGCGAGCGAGTGTTCCTATGTTTTTATGTGATACAATACCATTCTGGATCGAATAATCCTTGACTGATTCGGATGTAATGGATACGTCTCAAGATTTTGAGAGGAGTTGGATAATCTCATCAAAATCCTTAGCATCTCGATTGTATGCTTTTTTATACGCCCAAGCGAGCTCTTGGAGTGAGGTGAGATGTTTGTAGTCTTGGATTTTTCGGTAGTGCTTGATGAAAGTATCGAGTGTTGTGAGCTTCTCGAAAAATCGATCTCCAACGAAAACAAACGCATCTTGTATCTTTGCTGATTTTTTCCACCAAACATAGTGAAAATCATCTGCTTCCGAGAGAGAGTCTGAGCTCTTGAGTCCTGCAATTGTATCAACCACTGCTTGTGAGCTCGATACATAGATATATCCATCTTGTTGTTTGATAATGCTCGTCTTACTCTCTCCCGAGAGAGCATCGCGATCTTTTTCAGAGAGAATAAATGTTACCTCTGGAGTGGTCGGATCAAGATTGGTGAGAACAATAGCCGACTCGTGTTTGAGGTGTTTTTGAATCTGTGAAAAATTCTCAATCTCAAGCCACTTGGACATATATTCCTTGATTTTCTTCGAGCTATCGATCCCTCCGAATTGGAGTCCACTCGATGGCTGATCGAGGATTGAGAGGAGATTTTGAGGGTTTTTGATATAGAGTGATACTGAGTCATTCGGGATTTTCTTAAAAATCTCTGGAATATTCTCAGCTTTCGCACCATTCATAAGTTTCTTATAGTCTTTCTTCTCAACTTTGTTTTGCTTGGATTCTACCTCTTTGAGTGCATCTTCGTGAGTGTAGGATTTTGATTTGTATTCGAGGGTGTATGTTGCATCTTCAGGATAAAAAACCTCTTGTTTTGAGTCATCCATAAATTGATTTACACCCCGTTTTAAAACAAATTTTTCACTTGTACCTATTTCTCTATTTGTGTTAATAGAGTCTATGATTGGTTGTAGTGTTGTCTCATTTGGATTCGCTACAAAAATATCTTTTTGTTGTGCGTTAATGTCTACATTGTACTCAATAAATAGCTTCTCAAAATCACTTGGAGATGGCCTTTGCTTTGAGGATTTTTGAATAGTGCCATATACCTTATATTCAATTTGATCCTGAATATCTCAAATTTTTACTGACTCACGTTTCAAATAAATAGTTTTTTTTCAAAATTCCTCTGGAGTTGGAAGATACTTATTTGATAATTTGTTTCGGTAACAGTCAGTATGTCTTGTTGTTTCGACACATTTATCAGTCATAACTTCCTTTAATTTATTTTCTACAGCTGATTTAAGATCACTGCTTCCATCTTGTTCTGAAAAATCAACCCCAAAACTTGCATCAATAAATGTATCACTCATGGATGAATTACCACCAAGCATAGATGAAATATCCATATGTTGAGCTCGCGGAACACGCTGAAGAATATTCTTCACTGACTCTTTATCTTCGGCTAATACATGGTAGCGTCCATCATATGAAAACAGTTTTTGATAAAAATCGGCATGTCACTCATAGGTTGAGAGTATGAGAAATTTGAGTTCTTTCTCAATCACTGGCGTATAATTTGGTTTTGTTTTCCATTGAATACCATAGTATCGATCTTCTTTTTTGGTGAGGTAGGTATCAATGATTGATTTGATCTTCTCAAATTCTGATCATGACGGATAATTGATTGGTTTTTCTTGTGTTTCTTGAGATGATGAGCTCGCAGCTCATACCGAAGTTGTATAGACGGGAAATACATTCCCAAAAATAAGACTTGTGAGGAGCAGGGATGAAAGAGTTTTTTTCATACAGATAATAAAGAATAAAAATACATTCCATAATATTCTAGAATATCTCACTCATTTTGTACAAATATGATGTTATTTTCCGCTTGTACGATGCGATTTTTAATTCGTAATATATTCAGAGAAGAAAATCTTGTCTTTCCATCAAGTTTTGATATTCTCATTTTGTATTATTACTTCTTTTTTATGACTCAAAATAAAGTTCTTGTTGAATTGCTTACCTATGTACAAGGTCTCGGTAAGCCAGGCGATCGAGTATCGGTATCATCTGCACAAGCTCGTAATGCCCTCATTCCAAAGAAACAAGCAAAAATTCTCGATGAAAAAACCATTGAATCTATGAATCAAAAAGCAAAGAGACAAGAACTCGAGAGGCAAATGCTTGTGGAAAAAAGACATGAATACCAAGAAAAACTTCATGGAAAAGAGCTCAAATTTGAGCTTCGATGAGATCATGACAAAGTCTATGGATCAATCACTGAGCATGAGATTATCGAGAAAATTAAGAAAGAATACAGTATTGCTCTCGAAAAAGGTGACGTTCATCTTCCGAATAAAGCGCCCATCAAGAAGATTGGTAATCATCAAGTTCAAATTCATCTCGGATTTGATAGCTATGCTCGCCTCAGTGTAGAAGTCGCTTCTACTGGAAAGAATCTAAAGTAGAGAATAAGAACGCAAAGTTCCCCCTTGGTTCCCCTCAACGATGGGGAAAATGAGTTCACGAGTTGGGGGGGGGATTTGTCTCCTATATTTATTCCACTCCCTGTATAAAACCCCCACCTCTGGTGGGGGAAACACCTAGGTTCTACCGTTCCAACATGTACAAGAAAAAAGGTTATGATAGTATCTCTCAAGCAGAGGTCCCCAGAAGAAGGGTGCTTACTATCATAACCTTTTTTCATTCTTCACTTATGGCTCATACTTCCTTTGATTGTAGCTACCATATAGTACTTTGCCCAAAGTACCGCAAGAAAATTATATATGGAACTTATAAAACTCAACTCTGAAACATTCTTAATGATCTTCTGAGAGAAATGAAAATAGAAAAACTCGAATGACATCTTATGAAAGATCATATTCATCTTCAGCTCAAGATACCACCAAGTCTCTCAGTAGCAAAAGTCATAGGTACTCTTAAATGAAAATCTGCCATACGACTCCATAATAGATATGCACCAAAAAGAACAGCTCTTGGACACAAACACTTTTGGTCACGATGATACTTCGTACGAACAACAGGACTCGATATTGAAATGATCAACAACTACATCCGTAACCAAGAGAGAGAAGATATACTTGAGGATGGCAATCAGCTTGATCTTCACTTCTAACTTCTCATCTCACAATCCTAGTCTCACTATACTTCCCATTCAAGACCCTTCTAGGGTCTCTCTGCTAAAACCCCCTGTTCTACAGGGGGATATTTATTTCCATCTTGAGGAGTGGATTGTATTGTCAGAAAAAAAGAGAACATATGTTCTCTTTTTTGTATTTTCTTTCCCAATATTATATTTATGGAAGTTTGATTTTTTTGTCACCAAGAAGCACATTGAGAACGAGTGATATTACAAGAAGTGCTATGAGTATTACTTGTATGACTGATTCTCAAGATCGTGCTGAAATAAGACCAAGAATTGACCAAGTGAGAACTCCAAGAGCGACCTGCGAACGAGCATAGAAGAAAAATCCAAGAGCTCAAGCGAGAGCAGGAAATCCTATAAAATAAACAAAAGATCGATGCGATATCATATCAGGAACAATATCTGCTGAGACAAAAAATGCACCAAGATTTGCAATAATCGCAACAGTTATCCAACCAGCAGTGAGCTCCATCACCCATTTCGTATATTTCATTTCGGTTGGACGATCTCGATACCACCAATAGCTCAAAACCCCAAGAATCAAAGACATAACCAATAAACTCGTAAAAATCATACTAAAGTGCCATGCAAATAGCCAAACGAGAGTAAGAAGCATTACAATCGAGAGAAGCATGATCGAACATGGTGAAACACCGGTATGCCCTCAGAGTTTTTGGCGAATTGCACCCATCCAGCCACTATTTTGATTACAATAAGTGTATGCTTGATATATGCCAAGCGCAATCCAACTTGTATAGATTACTGCCCATATTTGGAAGGTAAAATTCGCAGGCACCATCATAGTATAGTAACGAGTTGATATCATTGCTTGATCAACACCATTGAGTTGGTACAAACTAATCAATCCTGTTGCTACTGTTGTCAGGAGCGCGATCGTTATGAGTCAGAATCATTCAAGAAATGAACAATTGGAATTCCTGCAAGATGAAAACATATAAGAAGGATTAGATTTTTTCTATACTGTACCCAGTCGTCGTATCGATCACTCGGTATCCAAGCTCTTCGATACTCTGTCGTATTGTATCAGCATCACTATAGCGTTTTTCTTTTTTTGCCTCGCAGCGAGACTCAGCAAGAAGGCGAATCTCATCGGAAACATCCTCTCACTCAAGGAGTGAAAAATCAAAGATTCCTAGTACACTATCGAGCGTTTCAAAGAGTGATACAATTGCATTCTTTTCTGAGAGATTGAGTGAACCCATATCAATTTCTCTCTGAAAATACCCGATAGCTTCATGAACACTCACGAGAGCATCATTGCTTCGAAAATCATCAAAGATACATTCGCTGTAGTCTTGAATGACAGCCTGCAGATTACTGGAAAAATTACGACGAACTTTTCCAGTAGGGAAGTCAGTACGTTGCAATCGACGGAAGAAATCATCAAACGAACGAATCGTTGCACCGCAAGAAACAAGACGATCAAAACCAAAATTGAAATTATCTCGATAGAGTGACTGGAGTGTCATCAGGCGAAATGATCTTGCTACCATCTTTGCATCGAGACCAAGCTTTGCTCACTCTTGAATAATGTCTTGAAGAGTGTAGAAATTCCCGGCTGATTTTGCCATCTTTTTATTATCTACCAAGAGATGACCAGCGTGAAGCCAGTACTTGGAAAATGTTTTCCCTGTATAGGATTCTGTCTGGGCAATTTCATTCTGATGATGTGGAAAAATATTATCCACTGCACCCATATGAATATCAATTTGTTCGCCTAAGTATTTGAGATTACATGCACTACATTCGATATGCCATCCCGGTCTTCATTTTAACTTCACTTCCGTATCATTGATACGAAAAATTGGTTCCCAAAAATTCGGGCCATCGCTTATGTCATATCATTTCCAGAGAGCAAAATCAGATGCTTGATCTTTGCTATATTCATCGTTTTTGATACGAACTCCGGAAATAAGATTCGATCTATCAATATGCGCAAGCTTTCCATAATTGGCAAATTTATCTACAGAATAGTATACACTTCCATCATCCGCAAGATACGCATAGCCCTTATCGATAAGTCATTGTATCATAGTCACCATTTCATCAACAAGAGTTGATATGGGTACGATATCATGTGCTCGATGAATATTGAGAAGGTCGAGATCACTCAAAAATGCTTGTGTATACTTCTGCGTTAGTTCATCACGACTGATATTGTTTGCTTGGCTATCGCGAATTGTTTTGTCATCAATATCAGTGATATTCATCACCGTTTGAGTTTTGTATCCTGCATATTCAATAGTACGAATAACCAAATCCTCAAAGAGGTATGCACGCATATTGCCAATATGGGCAAAATTGTATGGCGTCGGCCCACATGAATAGATCTTAACTATTTCTTGCTTGAGGGGTTTGAATGGTTCCTTTTCTCGAGATAGGGTATTAAATATTTGGATCATACAAGAAGGATAAGTGGAAGAGCTTTATGAAGTTGCATTCGCTTCGCGAGTGGATGATTGTTCAGAAATGATTTCAAAAATCGTGATTGCAAGAACCACGAGAATATCTTTTTCTGAGAGAGAAACGAAAATCATTTCATAGAAGAAATCAAAAACAATAATAAGCTTAATGATTTCACCAGAAGTTTCAAGGGTCTTTGAAATTGCTTTTTCTCGAAAAAAGGTAAGATAGACATTGTATTTTATACCTTTTTTATGGAAACAACTCCCAAAAAGACCAAGACAAATACCAAAAAAACAAACACAACACAAGAGAATCCAATAGAGACCCCTCTTGTTAAACCACTTTCCAAGAAGCATCTGAGTGCGGTCGAAACATACCAAGCACTTGAAGATGATCTTACCTTTGAAGAAAAAAATTCAAAAATCCCTCTCATTATTGCTTTTCTTTCAGCACTTGCTCTGATAGTAGGACTGAGTATATTTCTCTCACAGGTGAGTGACTATACTTGAGTTTCTTCAGATAAATCCAAAGAGAGCACATGAAGTGATAGAATGACATGCGATGATAGTGCTTGACTTGTCTGTGGTGTGAACGGACTTACCTACAAGAATGCTTGTATTGCTGAAAGCGCAAAGGTTATTATTGAGCATGATGGGGAGTGTCTCACTCCTACCAATGATGTGAATGCTACTTTCCTGACTGGATCAGAATCACAAACTTGATCAGTTGTCGTAACTTCATCGTCTGGAGAAGTTTCGTCATGATCAACTAATTCTGGATATCTCAGCGAGGATAGTGAAGTATCGTCGATTTTAACAGGTACCACCACTGTATCTACTGGTTCTATGATATCAGTAGCTTCCGGAAATACGAATATGGTTCAGGCTGAGAATACGAATGTTTTGCCTGCAAATGTCGTAGTACTCAATATGAATTCATACGTTCTCGATCCAAAAACCAAGATTGCTACGTATAGCAAGAAAGAATACAACTACTCCTACAGCTTCCCAGCAGCAACCTTCTTTCAGTGATTTATTGCGCCAAAGTGAGTAACTCATGAAATGGTGTTAAAATCATCTACTCCTCCTACGAGTCGTATGGATGGTGACGTGGTTGTTGATTTTTACCGATGAAAATTATTGAACGAACTTCAATGAGAAACTGCGATGATAGTGGGCTCACGATATTTTGTAGCCAAATGAGATTCTACCTTTGTTATCGAAGATCTCACAAAAACAACCCAATCAAAGAAAATCATCGATACTATATTAGCTACTCTTAACTACTAATCTTATAGGCAGCTTCTGCCTATCTTTTTTCATTTGTATGCACTCTTGACCTTGGTATACAAAACAATCATTTCTCTCGAGAATTCCTGGTATTGCATTCTTTTGACTCTTGCTTTTTCCGATCGCTTGCTATAAGATTGACCCTCAACTTGGACTAGCCTTCATATCCTTCTTTATCGCCTTTTGGTGAGTGAAGGTTTTTAAGTCGTATTTTTTTCTTACTAGGTCGTTTTTTGCGATCAAGAGATCACTCCTTTTTCCATACGCCCAGACGAATATTGTTCGCAATGATGCAAAGGATCTCACTCACGTTGTTCTCATACCATTCTATAATGAACCATATTCTATTGTCGAGATGGCAGTAAAAGCATTTGAAAACAATGACTATCCTCACAAGGAGAATCTTATTGTTGTGCTGTGTGCTGAATGAAGATCGCCACAAGCAGTACAAGTTGCTCATGAACTCATGCATCGACTCGAGAGTGTTGTATCATTTCAGCTCATCAAGATTATCCATCCAGATGGAAGGGAACATGAATGAAAAGTAAAATCTGCTAATATAACCTATGCGATGAAGGAGATTGAGAAGATGAAATGTCTCGATCCCAAGAAAACATTTGTATCAACTATTGATGCGGATACAGCAGTAGAAAAGAATTTTCTCTCAGTAGTGACACATACATTTCTGAGTACACAGGAGCGCGATCAGGCCATATTTCAATATACTCCGATCTATTCGAATAATTGGCTTCGTGGTCACTTTTTTGCTCGTATCGTCGCGATGAATACTACGTTCTGGCAGATGAATGAATCTCAAAATCCTGAGTTTTTCCGCAATTTTGCCGTTTATGGAATGTCACTTCACTGTCTTCAGAAGTCAGATTATTGGGATCTCTACTCTATCGTAGAGGATGGACTGCAATATTGGAGATCCTATTTCGCTTGGGATGGGCAGTTTCGAGTGATTCCTACTCTCGCTGTATGTCATATGGATCTTGTTGAAGATACAAATCTTCATAAGACACTCTATGCTCAGTACAAGCAACTACGTCGTTGGTCATGGGGTTGCAGTGATATCGAGTATGTTGTACCCGAATTTATAAAAAGACCGAATATTCCATTTCGTGAGAAATTTCGCAAATTTTTCTACCTCCTCTTTAATCATCTCTTTTGGTCAGCAGGTCCAATAGTACTCTTTTATATGAGTAGCATTCCTACTTTCTTTGAGATTCATCAGGCATCACTTCTTATCTTTACTGTACCTCTCGTTGTATCGGGTATATTCACCTTTCTCACGATTTCTGTCGCGATACCAACTGTTTTCTCGCTGACTATGATGAGAAAATATGAAAAATTTCGACCATGGGATTATTTTACGAATACAATTCAGTGGCTTTTTGTACCACTGCTTATTCTCACTCTCTTTTCTATACCGGCAATTGAGAGCCAAATGCGACTTTTCTTTGGACGTAGACTTGATTCTTTTGATGTTACCAAGAAACTCGACAGAGCTTAATTTTTAGAGTACTGTATGAATATTTCACATATATTGCGTAAAGAGCGATCGCCTTATCAAGCTATCCATATATTTTTTTGGGTAATTACTTGGATATTTGCAATTTGGATGTTTGCATATTGTAATGGTTGGTCTGTGAACCTTGATGTTGTTCGCCTTCTTCCTCAGAAATCAATAGGATCACTATCAACATGAACGATAGATATCTCAAAAAGTCCAGAATTTTTGGAACGTTTTTGATTTGCACTCATCGATACACAATCGGATAATATAAGCATATCCCTTGATCATGGCGAGCTCAATAAGAAGATCATTCAAAAAAAAGTTCCCTATGGGTTGCATCATGTACATATAGAATGAACAAATGTTGATAGTATCGATTTTGATTTTGATATTCAAACTGACAATCAATTTATCCGAAGGAACTTTAGCCTTTTTGGTGCACCAAGGCTTTACAAGGTCTGAGAAAATACAGGAGAACGAAAGGAAGACGCACTTTGTCTGTGAATAGGGCATATCTATCTGCAGGAAAATCGAAACTGTAAACAATCACAGCAGTATAAATATGCAATCACCAATGCATCATGAGCACTTCGTCTCACAAATACAAATACATTTGTGTTGCCGCTTCTCGCAAATGATATAGGCTTTGTATCTTCCTGATCTATTACGATACCAAGAGAGTATTTTGGAGGTGATGTATTTAGTCTTCCAGATATTCATTCATGATCTATTCGTCATATATTTAATTACATTGGGGGTAGCTATGTACTTACCTCTTCTGGTAAAGTGTTGTCTCTTGGTAGAAGCAAAGAGCTTCCACTGGGTACAAAGAATCAAAATATTGAGTATATCCAAAGCATTGGTGGTGATCTGTTTGTTTTAAATACAACATGATCACTTACATTCTATGATGAACTTTTTCGAAGTGTTGTTATTGATCATATTTTTACCGGTCCAATCAAAATATTTGTCTATGAACATGCTTATATTATCTCAACGCTCAATGCATCCTATCTCTATCAACCATATGAAAAGGATATAAAAGAGATCGCCTCAGGACCTCTTACGAATATTTCATGAGAAATTCTGTCATTTATTAATGATGATAATTCCATTCAAAAAATCATTCTTTCGCCCATAAATCCGATGAAATAAATGCATAACCCATACGATTGCTAACTGTCAATCGTATTTTTTTGCCTTGATTTGGCTTCTAGAAGCAAAATCTTCACTTTTTTAAAAAGTCAATATTTACTATATATAGTGTTTTTATACAATCTTCACCACTATATCTTGTGTTTTTATGCAAATATGCAAATTCAGGTAATCAAAAGAAACGGATCCGTCGAAGAGTTCGATCCAAGCCGAATTACTCGAGCCATAGAGCTTGCTGTGACGGCTATCAATGGTCACCAATGTGATGTTGAGAATGTTACTGATATTGTTAGTCGTGAGATCTATCTGATCTGTGGGCATGATAATTCTAAAATAGGAATCGAGAAGATTCAGGATATGGTGGAACAAGCTCTCATGCAGCAAGGCTGTTATGAAGTTGCAAAAGAATATATTGTCTACCGATCCAAGCGTGCGGAAGAGCGAGAAGAATATCGTGAAAAACTCCAGAAGAAATTCGAGAAATCGAATCTCTCTGTAACCAAGAAAGACGGTAGTAAAGAACTTTTTGATATTGAGAAAATTCACAAACTCTTTGATCGATCATGTCAGTGATATGAGAAGACGTGTAGTTTTGAAGATCTCAAGCAAGCATTCAAGAAGAATATTGTTGCAGATATATCAACCAAGGATATCTCGAGACTCCTTATCAAAACTTGTATCGATCTTGTTACGATTGAGAATATCGATTGGGAACATATTGCTGCTCGTATACGACTCTTTGATCTCTACAAGGAACTCGGACGCAAGTACTCTCCTGAGGGATACCGAGATCTTGTTCGATCACTCACAAAATCAGGAAAATACAGTACTCGTTTTGCTGAATACAGTGATGAAGAGCTCATGGATGCAGCAAGTGTTCTCGATAAATCCATCGATCTCGGATATCGATATACAACGATTCATAGTCTCACAAAACGCTACCTTATCAAGAAGAAAGAACTTCCTCAAGAGATGTATCTCTCAGTTGCACTCTTTCTTGCTCTCGCTGAGAAGCCAGAGGATCGTCTCGGCTTTGCCAAGGCACTCTATCGTGCATGTGCTACAGGTGAGATATCACTCCCAACTCCGACACTCCTCAATGCTCGTACTAACTTTGCGCAGCTCTCGAGTTGTTTCAAGATCAATATTGATGATGATCTTCGTGGTATCTACCACGGTATCGAGAATATGGCGCAGATATCAAAGTTCGGTGGTGGTATCGGAAGCTATCTCGGGCATATCCGATCAAAGGGTTCACACATACGTGGTGTTGTAGGTGCATCTGGTGGCGTCACACCATGGACGAAGGTGATCAATGATACAGGTATCGCGGTTAACCAGCTCGGAGCTCGTCTTGGGGCAATATCTGTGACGCTCGATGTTTGGCATCTTGATATCTATGATTTTCTCGATCTCCAGACTGAGACGGGAGATATCCGATCGAAGGCATTTGATGTCTTTCCTGCTATCGCAGTTCCAGATATTTTTATGCGTCGTGTGGATGCAAATGAGTCATGGACCCTCTTTGATCCACATGAGGTCAAGATGATCTATGGTATCTCTCTCGAGGACCACTTTGGAGCGGAGTTCGATGCATTCTATGAGAAGCTCGAGAAGGATGATCGTATCACCCTCAAGAAAGAAATATTAGCCAAAGATCTCTTTAAGAAATTCCTCAAGACTGCAGTTGAGACTGGTATGCCGTACGTGTTCTATCGTGATACAGTTAATAAGCACAATGCGAACCGTCATGCAGGGAATATCTACTCGACACAACTTTGTACGGAGATCTGTCAGAATTCATCCCCATCAAAATTCATCGATGAAACTCTTGAATGAGATGAACTCTCGATCAAGTATCAACCAGGTGATCTCGTCACGTGTAATCTCGCATCGATTAATATTGCTAAGGTGCATGACCGAGAGACGATTGCACGGGTTATCCCACTCGTGATGCGAGCACTCGATAATGTTATATCACTCAATCTCTATCCGATCAGGGAGGCAGAGCGCACAGCTCACCGATATCGTCCAGTAGCACTTGGATATCTTGGTTTTGCTGAGTACCTTGCAACGAATGGATATGCCTACGATAGCGAGAAAGCACGTCTTCATGCAGATGACCTCTTTGAGATATTTGCTCTTGAGACATTCAAGTCAAGCATTGCGATAGCAGGGGAGAGGGGAGCGTATCCACTCTATGAATGATCTGAATACTCAAAAGGCAAGATCCTCTCTCATGATCGCGCTCACTATATGGCAAACTCAGCCTACAGTGCTGAGTGGAGCGAAGTGTTCGATGCTCTCGAGAAGAATGGTATTCGATTTGGCTATCTCTTTGGTCCAGCACCGAATACGTCAACAGCAGGACTTGTTGGTACGACAGCAGCACTCTTACCGATTTATAAGAAGTACTTCGTCGAGACCAATCTTACGACCTCAATCCGTGTAGCACCGAAGCTCTCTGCTGAGAATTTCTGGCTCTACAAGGAATATACGAATATGGATATGAACGATGTGATTGATATGATCTCCGTTATCTATAAGTGGATCGACCAATCCATCTCATTCGAATGGATGATCGACCCAGCTCGTGTATCCCCAGCAGAACTCTACAGTTACTATTTTAAGGCATGGAGACAAGGAGTGAAGACCGTCTACTACGTCCGATCTCTCTCAGCAGAGGTCGAGGGATGTGTAAGTTGTAGTGGGTAGTTATTTTTAAAAAATATGAAAAAGTTTTTTGTATTTCTAGGAAAACTCTTATGAGCTAGTTTTCTTTGGTTCTTGGGTGCCACTATTTCAATGATAGTAATTGCAATCTTAGATCCATTATCAGGTCTTTTTATAATAATGCCTGAGTTGGGCTCAGAGATAAGTCCATTTGCTTTAGCACATATAACAGTATTAGCACAGGTGTGTATTTACTATACGTTCTTTTATTCTAGCGAAAGCACGAGAAGGTTTTCTAAGAAATATGGTTTATTTATACTAGCAGCTTACATTGCTTCATTTAGTATCTACTTTATTGATACTTGAGTAAGTTTCTATTTTGTATTATGGCCTTGATGCATTTTTATTCTCACTATTTATTTCCTTTATTTTTTATGGAAAGAAATATCTCCAAAGATTCGTGAAAGCGAGTCATACAAGCTCCATGAGAATCAGTTATATAAAAATAAATTACTAGGATTTATATGGTCTTCTATTCTTCAGTTTGATCTACTGTGGTTTTGGAAGACTAACAAACCAATAAAGCAAAAATTGGTTCAATTTCTTGAGATATTTTTGTATTCTATACCTGCATCTTTTGTATTGCTTCTGCCAATATTACTGTTTGATATTGATTGATATTTATTTGATTTGTTAGCCTTAAAAATCCAACTTGATATAAATGGATCATTTATATCACTTCATGATGCTTTCTTATGGATGTATGAACAGCAGCAGTTATGAATAGGTTGGCGAGATGAATATAGAGAAATTTACAAATGGGAAAATATGATCTACGACTTTATAGCAATATTTCTTTTTGGATTTGCAGGAATATTGGCGTTTCTCTTAGGGGTTATCTTGAAGAATAGAAAACGAAGACTTCTTTCATTAATTTTTCTTTCATGAGTTACAGTTATTTTTGGAATCATCATATGAATATATGTTCTATACATCGAGGCATACTCTTATGAATCTAACAAAGAATGCATCGAATATAATCACTGTGGTAAAGGTCCGAGTTGAAAATATAGATCTGAGATCGTTAAGTCTAGTTAACCTTGGTTAAGATATACTAAAAATAAAGAGCTAGCCTGAATATCATTATGTCCCTCAAATACACCATCCATATAACTCGCCTCAGGGCTTGGCTCAATCGGCTCTCACTTCCGTCACTGATTCAGTTAGAGGTAGTGTTACTCCTGACACTTATTTGTATCGGAGCATATGCATTTCATCTCATCGAGTGATGGACTTTGCTTGATAGTCTCTATTTTACCGTGATTACGGTAGCGAGTGTTGGGTATGGTGATTTTGCTCCGCATACGGATATAGGTAAGGTACTCGCGATGTGTTATGCGATCGTAGCACTTCCGATATTTGCCTATACGGGAGCACTCTTCATCGAGAGGCGTATGTCCAAAGGTAAGGATGTACGGAAGATGCAGGTGGAAATGTATGAGAACTTTGAAAAAGCGCTCCATGATCTTCAAGAGATTCAAACACATCAAAATCTCGAAACCAAACAAATTGAGAGACTCTCAGCCCTGGAAGAGAGTCTCGTTCGCCAGATTAACTTGTTACGCAAATAATATATCTCTATGCAAAAGAATAAGCTCTTTAACCCTCAAGGTGACGACGTTCATCTGAGTATCATTCATGGTAACACAACATGACTCTTCAATCTCAATAACACACGTTATGCTTGGGCAAAATCACTCTATCAAGTGATGGTGGGGAATTTTTGGCTTCCTGAGAAGGTCTCTGGACTGAATGCAGACAAGTCACAATTTCCAACTTTAAGCAAAGAGGAACAGCGTGCATACAAGGGGATTATATCATTTCTCATCTTTCTTGACTCAATCCAAACAGCGAATCTCCCGAATTTTGCTGACTATATCACAGCACCTGAGGTGAAGCTCCTCCTCTCAATACAAGCATACCAGGAGGCTATTCATTCACAGAGCTATGCAACCATTCTTGAGAGCGTAGTCGAGAGTGCTGAGCGAGAAGAGATCTACAATTTCTGGCGAGATGACAAGATTCTTCTCGAGCGCAACCAGTATATTGGATCGATTTATGAGGATTTTCGAGATGATCCTACGGATGCGAATTTCTTTCGTGCTATGATCGCGAATTTTCTCCTTGAATCACTCTATTTCTACAATGGATTTGCATTCTTTGATACCCTCGCAGACAATGGTCGCATGGCGGCAACGGGTCGTATGATTGCCTATATTCGTCGCGATGAGCTCACTCATGTAACACTCTTTGCAAATGTTATTCGTGAGATCAGACGTGAATTTCCCGAGATATATAGTGAGGCAGTGATCCGAGAGATGATGGCACAAGCAGTGGAACAAGAGATCAAGTGGAGTAATCATATCCTCACAGATCGCATACCCGGTATCAATACGGAGACTACTGATCAATATACCAAATGGCTTGCTAATAGTCGTATGACTATGCTCGGAATCGAAACACTCTATCCAAATACGACGAATCCATACAAACATCTTGAACGCCTCCAAGATCCCAATGGCGACAAATCAAACTTCTTCGAAACCACCGTGATCAACTACACACAATCAACGAGTATGAAGGGGAGTTGGGATTTCTAAAAACACAGAGCATATGCTCTGTTTTTTTTATTTCAAAAATACTTGCTATATTCTACCAAAATCGTTATTAACTCTTCAACCATTTTGAATTTTTTCAAAACTTGCATATTCATAAATAATATATATTATACAAATGCTCCTATCGCAAGATAGGATTGTTCATTCACATTTTTTGCTATAATCGGAGGTGTCCATTATGGATCACTATACGATACTTGGTCTCCAGGCGAATGCTTCGCAAGAAGAAATTCGCCTGGCATACCGCCGTAAAGCACAACTCTATCACCCAGATAAAAATCAGGGTGATGCGAATGCTGTAGCGAAGTTCAGCACTGTAAAAGAGGCATACGAATGTCTCTCTCATCCGGAAAGTCGAGCCACATATGATTCCCAACGGAATACTATATTGCTCGATGATCCACTCCAAACGGCCAGAGAAATCTGGCAAATCTATGTTGAAGGGGTTTTATTATGCAAGTAAGCAACTATTTTCATGGCGCGTCAAATGCCTATGCTGCTGAGATTGATGATCTTAGCAGCAATGGTGGCAAAGCTTCTCTCGAGAAGTGTATTGCCGATAAAATCAAGGCTTTATCAGTGCTAATGAAATTGGCTGATGAATTCCCCATAATGGTCGCTCCGATTTTTCATGGAGCTATCAAGTTCACTGAGATAACCAATGTAAAAATGTTGGTTGCACAAGATCTTGATGATTTCCCAACTTGGGATAGTCTGAAGACAGGTGTGATCTTCGCAGATCAAGAGCTTGTTGAAAAGGTTCTTGCTTATAAACATGGTGAATTCCTCCTTATTTTCTCTATAGCAATGGAGTTTCTGTTCATGCAGAAACCTGCTACCAAGAAAAAGGTTCCCAAAAACAACGCCAGCCCCGATGTGGATGGTGACTGGGACGAGAATGAAGCCCCAGACTTAACTGGCCTCGATACTATTGGTTCTTCGGAGTAATATGATCATGAGTAAAGATCTTGTAATTTTGCAAGCTACGACACTTGTCGTAGCTGGTGCCCCATTCGAGGCTGAAAAAGCCCTTGTGGCATTTGCCAATGAACATGGTGACCAACAGTTGCGTGTTATCCTGGATGAAATCGAACCGAAATATTTGAGTGCGATCGTGCGTGAGTTCGATTGTTCCAAATCTTCTCCCATCAATTCGCTCGTGAATGTTGAACAATTCATGAGTATCCTCTTCCTCGAGCGCCACTATAATGAATTAAGCAAGCTGGAAAGCTTGATTAATTCTATCGTGATGGCTCGCGATGAGCCGGAACGCTATGAATTTCTGGCTGCTATTGCTGAGACTGATTGCGAAGATATTCTCGCAACCTACCTTCTCGGTAGTGATGGACAGAACTATGACGCATTGAGTCACTTCGATCGCTACGATACCTTTAATCTTGGCTGGGATGGTCCTGATAGCCATGCGGAAGCCTTAGACGGCGAATGGAAACAATTTGCCTTTGAGCTACGGGAAGGCTTTCCCGAATACTGGAATGCGGTATACGAATGTGTGAAATACACATATACCAAGACTGTTCAAGCAAATGAAGCGAAGCAAAATGCAGCACTCAATAGCTTGATCGCCGAATGTGATGAATTTGAACACAAAAACCAAGGACCGATTATTGCCGAACAAGCAGATGAAAATTCTGCTTTGTAAAGCAAAAAAACATAACTCAACCTGGATGCAAAGGAACTCCAGGTTGATCTTTTCTTCGGATGATAGAATTATGTATCACCAGCAGAAGAGATTGAATTTCTATTTATTTTTAGCCGTCTATGACGAATACTACGCAACAACTTACCACACAGACAGATCAACCATTCTTTGAACAAGCATTGCGACATGGTGTCACATCTGGTATCATTACTCACGAACGAGTCAAAGAAATTATCGCCGAAACTCCAGAAGGAATTGTTCAGATTGCAGGGGTATTTGGCAATAAATACTTACGCCCAAGCATAGAAGAGGCACGAATACGAATCGTCCATCTGGTGAGTCTCTATCTACAAGCAACTTGCTATAATGATCTTGATAGGGCAGCCCTCTCGCTACAAAACCAATCAATTATCGCTCATTCACGATGATGATCAAATATGCTCAAAGAATTTGATGCAGGTCGCGTCGATAACTCATTTCATTCCAGCAAAAATTCCTCTGATCTGTGAAACCTCTACAAGCAGTTTTCTCTCGATGGCGCATGATATCCAAAATACCTTGCTCTTCAGGAAGAAAATAAGAAAAATAAAGCAATACTTGATGCGTCTCTCTGGTGTATAAGGCAAAATCATGTAAATGAGAGGGATTTTAAAACGGTATATCAAGAATATCAAGAAAATTTTGTCACGACAGAACATGTGTTATGTACCTTTCTTCTTTCTTATTTTCACCCATCCAAAAAGCCAACAGACCAAATTAGCACTTCTGATTTGCGAGATATCATCACTCATATTCGCCAAAAACAACTCTGGCAAGATCAGCAGAGGGAACCAATATTTGCAACGATTCTCTCAAAAGTGCCACCAGAACAACGTCATGTATTTGAGAAAATACTCAATGAAAATATAGTTGCTACACTTACGGATATGGGAAAGAAAAAAGTGTCTGTAAACGAAATTATCCCATACTTCAATATTTCTGATACAAGCGTACTTGCTATGAGTTATGGAGAATCAGAGATTATGAGCGCGTGGCATGAAATTACAGAATGAAAAAATAGAGTTGATTCGTTCTCAGCATGCACGCTTCTTATGTCAGCTCTTGCTGGCAAAACCCTCAAAACAACTATTAGTCGCAAAGAACTTCAAGATATTATTAAAACGATCAAATCACAGGATGCTGATACATGCTCAAAACATTTCCATAATTTTCTCACTACTCATGTACCATTTGAGGATCAAGAAATATTCAAAGATCTCTGGGGGGAAATAGAATTTAATATCCATGATATTACCACAGGAGAAATGGATGAAGTAGAGGCAATTGAATTGTTTAGCTATCATTGTTCTCTCAAGAAACCCACGAAGGCTCAACAAAAAAATAGCAACTATCGTTAGTAGTTGCTATTTTTTAAATTGAAAATACATAAGACAAAACCCCACCGAAGTGGGGTTTTTATATTGAGCTTAAGCTTATATGCAGATATTATCTGCTATTTTTAGGTTAAGGCCAGTTCATTGAGCAGTTCTCCTTGGTTTCTGTTCTTGAATACTATATATAAATATATTAATAAGTCAAATATTTTGCGTTGTTTTTATAAAAAATCTCCGAATTATTTTCGGAGATTAAGTTTCTTGATGAGTTCTTCGTATCGTGTTGCGTCTTTTGATTTGAGATAATCGAGGAGTTTACGACGTTTTGCAACCATTAGGAGGATACCACGGCGAGAGTGATTATCCTTGTTATGATCTTGGAGATGTGTCTTGAGATTCTCAATGCGAGAAGTGAGGATAGCAACTTGTACCTCAGGTGACCCAGTGTCCTTTGCTGCACGTGCGTGATCAGCAATGAGAGCTTGTTTGTCTTCTTTTTTCATATTCAAAAAGAGTATTTTAGATAAAGATGTGCCCGAAAATACACGAGCAACAGAGGGATTATATGGATTTTTCTCGTTTGGCAAATTTACAATAAAAAGAGGGTCATGAAGACCCTCAAAAAACAACTAACGTTTAATACATGCATACAATAAAGATACTATAGCCATAACGGTAAGTCCGATTATTAGTATAGAGATCCCTTCATCAAAGATTTTCTGTAAAAAACTATGATTTGCTACAATTAACGCTAAGCTTGAATATATTAATGCAAAGCCTAGGAATTGGCAGCGGAAAAATCGATCATGTTTATGGAAAATAACATCCATAACGTTGATTTTTCGATCACTAATTGTGTGGTCAACCCCATTCCTCCAGTCAATGAGAAGTTGATCGCCTTGTTCAAGAATTTGGACAAAAGTCTGAGTCCGATATTCCATTACAAGACCCAATGCAAGCATTATACAGCCAATAAAGATGAATATATTCATTGCGCTAAATCTCCTTTGAATAAATTAGCATATTCATATTATGTATTTAAATAATTTTGTCTATATTATATATCCTCGCAAAATTATAGTATAAATATTTGCAAAATACGACCAAAGAAATACAATTAAGAAAAAGAACTATGAAGAATAACGATATTGATAATTTTGTTCACAAATTTATCAAAAAGGGGAGTGAAGTGATATCACTCTCTGATATTGTGCGAGAGAGGGTACCGGATTATGATATCCTTGATGGTCGATGTCCTCAGGAGGTATATAGGTTTTCTTCGCAACTTCAGCGACAGGGGAGAGTGCGAGTGATCAAACAATGACTCTTCCTGATTCTCTGAGATCACAATAGTGCTATGAGTATTGTGGATATCTATGATTGTTATTATTGGCAGATCGCTCGAGCAGTGATTCGGGATGAATGTGGGGGAGACTACGTACTCTGATGAAACAAACCTCTTGAATTCCTCCTACGTGATATGAGCACTCCCCCAACACTTGTGGTATATACGAGGTCAACCAAGAAGGATATTTCTCTTGGAAATGGCTACAAGATATCTTTTCGGACGATTGCCCGTAGTATGGATAGCTGAGAGTCCTGACGAAGTAAGAAGGCGAAGAATCTTTTCCCAACTCTCAAGAAATACAGCGAACTTATCAAATTCGATTCCTGTGAATTTCGTATCCCTCTTCAGGAAATCGCTCTACTTGAAGCTCTCACAGAGCGTGTGAGTGGAGAACTTGGCACCCTCTTAGTCGAGAAGTTCTTAAAGCGCCCATTCATTATCAATGAGGAGATACTCAGAGATGCGAGTGAATGGCGCTATATTCAAGCCATCAATCGTCTCAGGATTCTTTCCAAAAAACATAAGAAACATGATCTCTACGAGATAACGCTCGATCTTATAGCACGAAATGGTGGCTGAGTTTTTCTTCCATACTAGCACTCCCCTCATTTCGATTTGCAATTCTCTTCACATAAGTTACATTATGTGAAGTGTTTTTTATTTCGTGATCTCTCACTCTCCTATCATACTCCTATGACTCTTATTCAATGATACTATGACTTTCTTGTGTATCTGCGTATTCACAAGGATCGTTCACCGCGAACCGTAGAACAATACAGCTTTCATCTCTGGCGATTTATGCGTTTTCTGAACCCAAGGTCCATATTGTTCAAGAAGTATACATATAAAGTATTTCTTGATTTTTCCAAGCTTTCATCAATTGATATGAGAAAACTCGTTCGAGAAATGAGTGAAGATTACACGGTCCTTCTCGATGATATTGCTCTCGATGATATCAAATCATGGAGAGTGAGCCTTCTTGACCATAATATCAGCCCAAAGACCATGAATGCACATATGATTACCCTCCGATCATGGTTCAAATATCTCAAGAAAGAAGGATACAATACGATTGATCCAACAAGTATTGACCTCATGCAGGAAAAAGACCGAGAAGTAACATTTCTCACGAGTGATGAGGTGAAGCAACTCTTCCTATCGATCGATCGCGAGAGCATTCAGGGAAAGAGAGATTTTGCTATTATATGGTGTATCTATGCAACTTGACTACGTATTTCGGAGCTAACCAGCTTGAATCGTTCAGATATTCGAGAAGAGAGCGACCAAGTAGGCATCAGTATCAGAGGAAAATGATCCAAGCTTCGCATGGTCTACCTCACAAATGAAGCAAAATCCGTTATTATTGAGTATATCAATGCACGTAGTGACCATTTTTCACCCCTCTTCATTCGTCATAATTTTGATATGAACAATATATCAGCTCATGATCTGAGTGACGAGAGTGTTCGTCTATCGCGATTCTTTATTACAAACATGATCAAGGATCGTGCTCTCAGGGCAAATATCGCAAAAGATATCTCAGCCCATACTCTCAGACATTCCTTTGCAACGACACTCCTTGGAAATGGCGCTGATATCCGTATCATTCAGGAACTTCTCTGACATGCATCGATCACTACAACCCAGGTTTACACCCACGTAACCAACGCCCGCCTTGCTGAGGCACACAAGTTGTTCCACCATGATTAGTCTTATCACAAGGGACTCAGAGGGTTCTGTATTCTTGTGTCCCATCTCAATTTGTCATCCTCGCGAAGGTGGGGATCTACATTCCATATCTATCTAAGCACTATGACACCCCGTACTGACCAGCGTTTCATCGATGAAATCATCACTCTCCCGACACTTCACATTCGTGTCAAAACAGGCGCACCCAGGACCGAAATTAGCGAAAAACTTGATGACGGAAGTTACAAGATGAGCGTTGCATCACCTCCAGAAAATGGTCGAGCTAATACCGAGATATGAGCATATCTTCTTGAGCGAATAGGCAAACAATATATCATTATTAGTGGAAAAACCAGTCGTATGAAGCTCCTGAAACAAAAATAAATCCCTATTGTATAGGGATTTATTAAAAAGCGTGTAATCTTTCTATCTAGTATAAAGCACTCTCAGATAGTTAGCACTCTAAATCATTTCGGAATTCATGTCTTCTTAGAAAAAAGAGTATGAGTCGTTCAAAAATTCTTGGATGATTCGCGGCTCTAAATGGAGACAGATCATCTCTCTCAACCTCGATTTTTTCTTTTGGTTCATAAAGCGCACTTGGGAGCAAAAGATTACATCGTTCATACCCCTCTCTTCTATGATTGCCATCACATAGAAGAAATCTATATGGTGAATCCTCTTGATACTCTGTTGGTATCGGAAATACGGGAACATCTTTTAGTATATCTCTCCGTCGTTCTTGAATTAATCTAATAACATCATCGCTCGCTCTCGCATGCGGAAGAAACCCATATACTTCTTTTGGGTCGAGAAGAAGTCGTTCCATACCTATTCAAGATTCAGCGCAAATCATCCTTTTCCACGTTCAGCCCATCCGTAGAGCATCTCAGCGGTTTGACCGCGAGTAATGATGGTTTCAGCGTTGAATTTACCACTCGTATTCGTCTGAAGTGCATAGCTATTGAGATATGGACGAAGGCTATTCGATTCAGATACATCAGTATAGATATTCGGTGACACTACCGGTGAGAGAGCGCTTGCTCGAACGAGCATAGTGGCAAGTTCTCATTTTGTAACAATATCATTCGGTCGGAACTTTCCTTGTGCTTTGAGGATGCCAAGATCGACAAATCGACTTGCTGTTCGAGCAAATGTATCCGTCTTTGGTATATCGCTAAATGGTGTCGATATTCATTCCCCTACTTGTATTCCAAAGAGTCTGGATACGAGAAGTACTGATTCCTTACGAGTAACATTGCGTGCAACCCCGAAGCTTCCATCAGGATAGCCATTGACCACTCCCCTCTCCTTCAGATATGCAACAGCGTCTTTTAGGGATGAATTTGGATCAATATCCTTGAAATTCCCATTCGATGCAAGGAGTGATTCAGATGGCTTTGTTGGTGAAATAACAGAAGGTATGACCGTATTAGCTGGTTTATTCGAACTAACCTTCGTATCATTATCAAGGGCAAGTGATTGTGATACTGGTTGAATTGGAGCACTCGATAGGATTGGAGTATTTGTCGCTACTCATGTGGTGAGTTTCCCCTGAACAAAGTCCATTGGATGATAGCTATAGAGCTCTGCCTTTTCTTTCCCAAGTCCTGTATTCACTCACTCGAAGAACGAGAGACCATTTGCTCTCAGGTCCGCTGTTGCATATGGCCAATAAGGATGAAACGGTGCATTAGCTCTATCAATCTGAAAATGTAAATGTGGAGTTGTTGTTATCCCCGTCATTCAGACATGACCAATTACAGTTCCCTTTTGGATTTTCTGACCGAGTGTTACAGTTGCGTCTTCGAGATGCAGATAGGAAGAGTAAATAGATGAATTACCATCATTCAAAGGTACACTATCATGTTGGAGTACTACATAGATACCATCACCAGATGGGTCGGTTTTTACTCTTGATACAATTGCATTTGCTACAGAAAGCACGGGAGTTCCAAGTGGAGCACGGATATCGACTGCAAGATGTGATCCATCATGTTCTTCATAGTTTCCACGATAGCTCCCCATATAAGGAGTCACAAATGTATAGCGCGCATTGGTAATACTACGGCTTGTTGGTGCCTTAAGGAGTTCATTTGGGTCATATGTTGGCAAACTTATGAGCGCACTCTTCGGTATATCATCGAAGCGGAGTTTTTTATCCGTATAACCCACAGACCAATCTGGGATCTGAGCGATTGGCATTATAACTCCATCAAATGGTTCACTTTTTAAATTCTGAGTGCTTGTTGGGCCAGCGTTTGCACCAGAAAGATAACTAATAAGTATCTGTGTCGACACAAGAACAACAGCCAGAAATGCATTAGCACTCCATATGTGAAACATTCTCTTGCGATATATACGAGCCATCCAGAGCGGTTTGGTAGTGAAATTCATGCAGATAAATCTAAATAACGTAGAGAGTCTAACATATTAATTTTTAAAAAGCAAATTTTACAACATATTTTATTATATTGTCAATAATATTGACGAAATGTCTCAAAAAATAATCTGAAATACATACCATAAATCCTTATATACAATAGGATTTTGAATAATCGAAGTACTCTCTTTTTTTTATATATGAATTTATTTTTGTAACTTTCCTATTATTTTATACTATTTCTATACTTAAATATTACTCATAATACATTGACATATATAATATGGAGATATACTTATGATGTTCGTAGATATGAGGAGGTTTTATGAACAACGTACCAAGACCCAAACCATGTATGCCATGTATGAATTTTGGTGAGCTAAAACGACGTATGAACCGTGAAATTCGCAACTGGTTCGATACTCTCATCAATACATACCGTAGTAATCATATGCGCTGCTTATGTGTGTACAAAGATGCTGAAATCCTAGCGTATCAATTGCATCTCTACGCTTGAGAAAAACTTTGTGGAATGAGTATCATGCTCTTCTATGACGAGTATAAAAGATGCATCCAAAAATGGCTTCTTGAAAGTCATATTGTGCTTGTCTATCAAGAATATTTTTTGTCACAAGAACACTTTGTGCGTTCATGGTCTGTCCGGGATGCTATTCCCTCACCAGAGTTATGAAGCATAAACCTTTCAAAAATCCACACTCCGCAGTGTGGATTTTTTCTTTGAGATAATCGTATTACTGTGATCAGGATCTCCTTTAGGATACTTTATTTTTGAAGCTTTTTTAGATCTCTCATTTCATTGATAATTTCTTTTACTCGTGCTTTATCAGCCTTACGTAATTCCCTCTTGAGTGCTACTGTTCTTTTACCTATAAACGAATTCTTTTCTCGTGAAGTTTTCAATAAATCATATTCTTCAAATGCCTTTGGCATATTATTATTTATTACCGTTTTATTTTGCTCTAAAGTTGGAGCTAATTTTAGAGCGCCAGAGGAAGTATTTTCTCATTTCCCCTTTGATAGTGCCTCTAGTTCAATTTCTAGTTTTTTCTTGGTAAGTGCTCGGATTTCTGCTTCTTCTTGTTCTTTTTGTGCAGTTGCATTAATCTTAGTTCTTTCAATCTCTTGTGTTTTTCGTACTTCGTCTTCTTTTGCTTTTTGTTCTGCAGTAAGCTCATTTTTCTTGTCGATATCCGCAAATTTTTTTACACAAGCATCACGAAGAGAGATTCTGGTATTATAACTTATAACGTCAAAGCTCCATTTTGGTTGATTTGCAACTTTCATATTAATTTCCGAAATAAGCTGATTAGCTCTTTCGAGATTAGAGCCAGATAAACTATTAGTAGCTGTTCTTGAAATAAAAAATAATATTTTATCTGCGTCATCCCCTGATATACTAAGTGAAGAATCATAATGTGCTAAAATTTTCTCTAGTTCTCACATTAGTGAATCAATCTCAGTTTGCTTATAGTTTTTGCGTGCTAATCTTACCTCATTCATAGATGTTGTTTTTTCTTCGATAAAAGCATTCATCTCGGGAATGGTATCACGATTATTACAGTCCCAATCTAAATATCATGCATTTAGATATCAGTTTGGAATAATTATAGAGGTAACAAATAACACGGATGATAAGACAATATGTTTCATAAACATAAAAGTTGATAATAAAACTTTATAATCAGCAAGCAAACAAAAAGGGTGATTTTATGCACCAAATCTATTTGCTTATAACAGACATTTCCGTGTTCGATACAAAAATCAAAAACGGGACAGTGATAAAATCACCCGCATTGTCTTGTATCAAGACACAGAAAGTGTCTGAAATGTCAGTTATAAGCCCTTAGAGCTTAACAAAAGATTAGTATTTGGCAAGTTATTTGTTGAGGTGTATCAGTATTAAAACAATTTCTGAGTCAGAGTATAAAAAGGTTAGAACCTCGCAAAAAAAGCATCAGTATGCGGAATACTAATGCTTTTGATGATTGATTTACTGTATGGCTCCCCGAACAGGGCTCGAACCTGTGACCCACTGGTTAACAGCCAGTTGCTCTACCACTGAGCTATCGAGGAATATCATTGTTGTCTGAAGACGGGAGAAATATATAAAAATTTGGCTTGAAGTCAAAACTTTTTTCATCTAAGATATTATCTCCCTTCATTTGTATCGTATCTCATAACCCGATAGGAGACTCTTCCTGCATCAATTGCTTGTTTGATAGCCTTCTCACGATGATTGAGAGATGATTTGTTGGTCTTTACTTCTATGAATACTACCTCACGGATCGATCCGTGCTCTGAGAGACCATCGAACACGACATAATCCACTCATTTTCCGAGAAAAATCATATCCTTGAGAGCATAGGGAAATCAAGGTAAAAGTGGTGCTGTGTGCTCGTATACACCTCAGAGTATCACACTCTTTGACCGATCGACTGCATCCTTTCGGATCGATCATTCACGACTCTTTGCTACACTCATTCCAAGTGCAAATGCGATAATTCCAACAAAAATCAAGATCAAAACAAATCAAATATCCATAAAAAACTTTCTTATTAAAAAATGATAGTATAATCAGAACTCTCAAAAAAATCTATGCAAATTGCTTATATCACAAAAAATTCTTCCATCAAAAATGCTATCGTAGCACATTTTGGACTCAAATCCCTCGCAAGCGAAGCAAACAAGCTGGAAATATACCATTCAAAAGATGTTGTTCTCCTCTTCTGATCCGAGCAAGATCTCCAACTCTATGCTCGACGCACTATCGAAGATACTGTTTTTGATGCCGTTATTATCCCGATCGATACAATCGTCAAAATCAATCCAGAACGATGGATAGGCGATATTGTAACTCCGGTCGTTGTCTACCGATGAGATAATACACTCATCGCAAGCGAGTGAGATCCTGATGAACGTGACAGTCATCTCCAGGCAGATACAACGCTTTTCTTCGAGCATATCAATCCTATTTCTGATTTTTCCTATGGAAAATTTGGTTATTCTTTTGGATGATCCATTGTGGATCTTGCGACTCTTCCAGATGAGAATAGCTATGATCGTATCGATCTTCTCTATAGCGTCGATGGATATAGCCTTGACTCTTTTGATCTACTCAAAACACTCTCCAAGAACAAGGATATGCGAGAGGCACTCTATCCCCTCTTCATCGTTGTATCAGCCTATGACAATGAGGCAGAAACAGAGCAAGGAATACTCAATGCATTTGAGATCAGCAAGTTTCTCCATACGGAACTCCTCGCAGATTCAGAAGATAAATTAGAAATCGTGATTTAGCCCTTTGCTTCCCTCTTATGATGCTCGAACAAGTTATTAGCCCAGACACACTCTGGATTGACCTCAATAACCCACAAGACGACGAAATACATACCATATTTCGTCGATTTCCTTTTCATGAACTTGATCGTGAGGCGATCCTCGAAGACAACCCGATTGCTCGTGTTGATACCTATGATGAGTATATTTTCGTGATACTCCATTTTCCAAAATACGATACCAAGACCCGGCAATACATCAAGAATGAGTTTGATATATTTCTCTCGCGAGAATATCTTGTAATGTGTCGATATTATGAGTCAGCAGCGGTAGATGAGCTCCATGATATCTATCAGAACAAGGAGCTACAAGAGAAGAAGTCACTCTCCACTGGATATCTCCTCTATGATATGATCGATCTGATGCTCGATAAGACACTCAGAACTCTCGATCGATTCAGTCGTGATATGATCGCCCTCGAGAAGCGTATCGTCAGCCGAGGGAACAAAGCACAGGTGATACGAGATATTATGGTAAAGAAGCGCAATATTATCGCGCTCAAGCATATGATCACTCCTCAACAGCGAGTATTTCGGATCCTCGAACAACGAATGAATGCACTCTACGAAGATTCCCTCGAGCTCTACTTTGAGAATCTCGAAGATAAGGTTGATAAGATTGTTGCGGAGATCGAACTCATCCATGAGAATATTGAATCGCTCGAAGAGACGATGAAATCCCTCTTCGATCTTGAGACGAATACCACGATCAAGTATCTCACCTATTTTTCAGCATTTATGCTGCCTCTCACACTCGTGACGAGTTTTTTTGGGATGAATATAGCCTCACTCCCCTTCCGAGATGATGTTGTTTTTGTTGCCATTGCAGTATTTATTGTGATTACAGCATGACTCACCTATATACTCGCAAAATATCTTGATAGATAGTATGATTTTGATAGAAAATACCGTTTTTAAGAAAGAAGATTATACCACTCTCTCTTTGGAAGTATGAGAATATGAGGGTTGTACTTTCATCAATTGTAATTTTTACGACTCACATATATCCGATGCAACAATGAGAAATTGCACCTTTCAGAATTGTGATCTAAGTCTTGTAAAAACCTCTTGATCCACTTTCGACACAGTACAATTTATCGATTGCAAGATGGTTGGTTTTCGACTTGATCTGTGTAGCACTTTTCTTCTGTGAGTTTCGTTTGAGAATTGCATTCTAAAATATGCACAGTTTCTCAATCTTCCTCTGAAAGAAACTCAATTTATCAAATGCGATCTCCAGGAAGTTGATTTGACTGGTGCAAATTTTAGCTCTTGCATATTTGATGGATGTAACTTTTTCGGTGCGATATTTCAACGTACCAATCTCGAAAAAGCAGATTTTTCTTCATCTTTTAACTATATCATTGACCCTGAGAATAACACTATCACAAAAGCAAAATTCTCATATACATGAATTATTGGGCTCCTTATAAAATATGATATAGAGATTGAAACACCGTAAGAGCTATATATATTCATGGCTTGACAAATTATCAATACTTGAATATATATAATTATTACATAGAATTCCTATGTTTATTTTCAACTTCTCTTATGAAATACTTCATTGCATTTCTCACGATCATACTTTCAGTTATGGTTGGATGAGTTCTTAATGTAGATGCCGCACGATACTATGATGAGCCATCTGGTATTCAGACTCGTAATTTTCGTCATCACTATACGAATGACTACGATAACTACTACAATACGCCAAGGTATACGGTTACTTATCCGAGCGTACCTACCTACTACGCTCCATCTCCCTATTACTACAATAATAGCTATACGACTGATCGGACAACCTCTTCTTGCCAACGAGAATATGGTATAGGGTCCATTCCGAATACATCTGGTGGATGCAAATGTGGTGATGACTATCAGTGGGATACGAACCGTAATCGTTGTGAGCCACTTCGCAGAAGCTATCAGAACCGCTACTCTTGCACCTACCGCACTTACTACGGTCCATCACAATGGGTAGAGAGTTCCTATCCATGTGTTGACTCGTATCGATAAAATTCCCGAAGAACGGGGATTTTTTCTATGTAGAATAATTTTGTTTTCATTTCTTTTTTGTATAAATACCGTATAATTTCGCTAATTGATCAAGTCATCATGACCCACTCCGAATCTGACACCCGAGCTAAATATATCGATCCGATACTCCGATCTCATGGCTGGGATGAATCCCATATTATCCGTGAGTATGCTTTCACGAATGGTCGTAAATTTGTCGGTGGCAAAGGCAAGCAAAAATTTGCAGACTATCTCCTGAAGTACAACGGAGTCAATCTCGCTATTATCGAAGCGAAAAAATACGATCTCCATCCGACCGAGTGACTCGAGCAGGTTAAGGAATATGGCAAGATCCTCACTCTCCGCTATGTCTACTCGACCAATGGTCGTGAGATCTATGAGTTCGATCTCACCCTTGGCAAAGGAAATTTTATTGAGAGATATCCGACTCCTGAGGAGCTCTATCAGAGAGTGATCGGATCGGACAATCATGCCAAAGAGATTCTCCTCAGAGAGCCATATCATATCTCATCAAGACGTCCGAGATACTATCAAGAGATCGCAATATCCAAGGTAATGGAGAATATTGCCGAAGGTAGAGATCGTATTCTCCTCACCCTCGCGACCGGTACCGGTAAGACGGTGATTGCATTTCAGGTCGCGTACAAGCTCTTTCACGCTCGATGGTCTCGTGATGGGATCGGCACTCGTCGACCTCGCATCCTTATCCTTGCAGACCGCAATATCCTTGTGGATCAGGCGATGAATACGTTCAATCCACTGGAGAAAGACTGCCTCAAGATCAACGGATCCGAGATCAAGAGACGATGATGAGTCGTCCCAACGAATGCAAACATCTTCTTTGCGATCTATCAGGCACTCTCAGGATGAGCGAGCGAAGAGAATCCGGAGGAAATTCTTGAACCATACTACAACCGCTACGAGAGAGATTTTTTCGATCTCATCATTATCGATGAGTGTCATCGAGGTGGTGCGAGAGAAGATGGCAACTGGGCAGAGATCCTCCGCTACTTCTCCCCTGCCGTCCACCTCGGACTCACAGCAACTCCGAAGCGAGATGATAATGTCGATACCTACACCTATTTTGGCAAGCCCATCTACGAATATTCCCTCGCTCAGGGGATCGATGATGGATTCCTCACACCATTCAAGATCAAGCGGATCAAGATCAATATCGATGAACTCGCTCTCACGAGTGGAGATCAGATCATCCAGGGAGAAGACAAGAAATGAATCTATCTCACCAATGATTTTGATCGATCGATCATCGTCGATGAGCGCACAGACTTCATCGCGGCGGAGATCCTCCGACAGATCCGACCGATGGACAAGACGATCATCTTTTGTGTGGATCAGACTCATGCCCTCAAGATGCGAGATGCGATTAACAAGTACAAGACGATCAGCGATCCAGACTACTGTGTGCGTGTGACCTCAGATGAGAAGGAGATCGGGCGAGCCTACCTCGAGCGGTTTCAGGACAATGACAAGACCATACCGACGATCCTCACGAGCTCGCAGATGCTCACCACGGGAGTCGATGCACTCAATGTCCGCAATATCATCCTCGTGCGAAATATCGGATCCATCGTCGAATACAAGCAGATCATCGGTCGCGGGACTCGCCTCTACGACGGCAAGGATTTTTTCACGATCTATGACTTCACCGGTGCGACCAATACCTTCCGAGATGAGGTCTGGGATGGTCCTCTTGATCTCACGGACGATACACCAAAAACCCCACGAACTCCACAGCCTATAGACTGAGGAGATACTCTCGCTGAAACCAAACCAAGAGCCGAGACACTCATCGTCCGACTCGACTCGGATCGTGAGATCAAGGTCATCGATATCGAGACTCGCTATATCGACCCCGAGACCGGCAAACTCCTCTCATCGAGGGATTTCCTCCACAAGCTCGCACTCAAGCTCCCCTCCCTCTACAGCGATGAGGCAGAGCTTCGCAAAATCTGGGCAGATCCAGACACTCGCACCGCCCTCCTCTCACATCTCTCATCATTCGGGATCGGAGATGATCAGATCGAGGATCTCACGAGGATGTTCGAGGCAGAGGATTCTGATATATTCGATATCCTCGCCCATCTCTCCTTCGGATCACCGATCCACTATCGTGAGGAGCGTCGGTCATTTGCTGAGAGTGTCATCATACCATACGAGTCACTCACTGCACAAAATTTCATCGATTTTCTCCTCTCGCTCTACGTTCGCAATGGGATCCGAGATTTTGGACCGAGTGATCTATCAGCTAAGATCAA
>ERZ724523.179-NODE-179-length-36658-cov-5.659017_pt1 | contig 36658 bp, 38 predicted proteins | sample MGYA00376056_ERZ724523 | MGnify/ENA primary metagenome ERZ724523 (study PRJEB28724, sample SAMN07190888) | wastewater metagenome | isolation source: influent of sewage treatment plant in Hong Hong | place: USA: Christiansburg, Virginia | collected 2016-03-01 ... | reverse complement strand
ACTGGCCGGTATAGCCGATGGTCCAGCAACCCTTGTTGATTTCGCGCAGGATGTCTTCGATTTCCGGCTCATCCCAGCCCTGCTTGTCCTTGAGCACCTTGATGTTCTTGCACAACTCTTTTTCAAAGCCGAACTTCTTGGCGAAGGCGTACATGATGGTGTGGTCGGGCTTCGATTCGAACAGCGGTTCGATGACCTTCTCGCCCCACTGGATGGAGCGGTTGGAGGCAGTGCGCGAGCCAACCGTTTCAAACTGGGTACAGGCCGGCAGCAGATAGACGCCGTCCTTGCGCATCATTGCCGACATGGCCGCCGTTGCTGACGGATAGGGATCGATGACGACCAGCAGATCGAGTTTCTTCATCGCCTCGACCATTTCCAGGCCGCGCGTCTGGCTGTTGGGCGCCATGCCCCAATACACCACGGCGCGCAGATTGGAATCCTGGTCAATCACTTCGTTCTTTTCCAGCACTCCGTCGATCCAGCGCGAGACGGTGATACCGGACTTCTCCATCATGCCCTGCGAAGCATATTGCTTCTTGACCCACTCGTAATCAACGCCCCAGACCGCACACCAATGCTTCCAGGAACCAGCCGCCAAACCATAGTAGCCGGGCAGTGAATCCGGATTCGGGCCAACGTCAGTCGCGCCCTGTACGTTGTCGTGACCACGGAAAATGTTGGTGCCACCGCCGGATACACCGACGTTACCAAGCACCAACTGCAAAATACACATGGCGCGCACATTGGCGTTACCGACAGTATGCTGGGTTTGGCCCATACACCAGACAACGGTGGATGGCTTGTTCTTGGCCAGCATCTCGGCAATCTTCAACACTTCCGCTTCGGGAATGCCGGTCACGTCCTGGACCTTTTCCGGCGTCCACTTCATCACCTCTTCCTTGACCTTGTCGATGCCATGCACGCGGGCCTTCAGGTATTCCTTGTCCTCCCAGCCGTTGCTGAAGATGTGGTAGAGCATGCCCCAGATGAAGGGGATGTCGGTACCGGAACGAATACGTGAATAAATATCGGCCTTGGCTGCCGTGCGCGTAAAGCGCGGATCGACGACCGCCATCTTGCAGCCGTTTTCCTTGGCGTGCAGCATGTGCAGCATCGACACCGGGTGCGCCTCTGCGGCATTAGAGCCGATGTACAAAGCCGCTTTGGAAAACTGCATATCGTTGTAGGAGTTGGTCATCGCACCATAACCCCAGGTATTGGCGACGCCGGCGACCGTGGTCGAGTGGCAGACGCGAGCCTGGTGGTCCATGTTGTTGGTGCCGAAGAAGGAAACGAACTTGCGCATCAGGTACGCCTGCTCATTGCTCTGCTTCGACGAGCCGACCCAATAGGTGGCATCCGGGCCACTTTCCTTTTTGATTGCCAGCAGTTTCTCGCTAACTTCATTGAGCGCCTGCTCCCAGCTGATCTTGCGGTACTTGCCATCAACCAGTTTCATCGGATATTTCAGGCGATGCTCGCCGTGACCATGTTCACGAACCGAGGCGCCCTTGGCGCAATGCGCGCCGAGGTTGATCGGTGAATCGAACACAGGTTCCTGACGGATCCAGACACCATTCTTGACCACCGCATCAATCGCACAACCTACCGAGCAGTGGGTACAAACCGTGCGTTTGACCTCGACTCCGGCTTCGCCCTTAGCGGCATCGGCCGCCTCGGCGCTGCCAATCATGTTGTAGGGCAGCTGGGTAGCCATCGCGCCACCGCCAGCCACCAGGCCGGAGCGCTTGAGGAAGGTGCGGCGATCCATGGTTTTGGCCAAGACGCCGTTAAGTGTTGCGGTCGACGCCGGATTTTGCTCAAAATTTGCAGCCGATTCACGGCGGGTTGATGCGGAGGATTTTCTGGTCAGCATGCTCGTCTCCCGATCAAACCCGCGCGGTGCGGTAGTAGTTGCTGACGTGAGCCGTTTGCTCGTAACTGCCGGATTTCTCTTCGGCACTTACGACGACTGGCTTGGCCACTTCCTTGCCGGTAACCGCCGTTGCCACAACCGCAACAGCACCGGCACTGCCGACACCTGCGGCGAGCAGAAAACTGCGGCGCTTGAGGTTGGTTTCTTTGTTATTCATGGTTCCGCTCCTCCAAAAACTCAAATCACAACATGTCGAACGCGAGGCGCTCGATATCAAAAAAGGCACGCACCAAAGCCGCAGTGCGCGGATAAAAACAGGCGTCCGGCGCTTGCTCAAGCGCGTCGCTCAAACGATCAACCCACGGTTCAATGTGGGCTGCAAAAAAGGCTTTCTGGCGCTCAAGTCCGGCAGCATCCGGGCCAGTCAAAATCAGATGACGCATGACATCGCTCAGCGCGGCAAGGTGGTCTTCCGACTCCATGATGCCCATCCGGCGACCCAGGCCGAGCTTGGCCAGATCGTCACGCAACTCAACGACCGGCTCTTCCATCAGAAAGCCAGCAAGGTAGAAGGAGCCAAACAACATCACTTCCGGCCGACCGATGGTAAGGAAAAGGCGGGTGTATTCCTCCTCCAGCGCCTCCGGCGTCGCCTCACGGGCGGCATCACCAAGTACCAGCCAGGCTTGGCCAAGGGCACTCTGGCTGCTACCGAAATTGCGGACAAAGCCGTTCAACATCGCCAAAAACTCGGCATCAGCCGGTGCCGCAAAAAGGCGTGAAAGTACGGCGTAATGTTCAGCCCGGGCACGATCTTCTTCGCTGAGAACCGGTACGGCGTTGCGTTCGAGTACGGCGCTCATTCCGTCATCTCCCAGGCTTTGAGGCTGTTTTCAGTATTAATCAGATCAACCACCCGGCAATCGGCGCACATGCTCAACCGGGCGCGTGCTTCGGGTGTGGCAAACATGCTGTGGCCAACCAATTTGGCCAGCATGTTGTCGATCAGCGGCTTGGCGCCCATCGGCTTGCCACAGGCGGTGCAGCAGAAAACTTCGGCCTCACTCAGCACGCGCTCATGACGCCTGTCCTTGAGCAACAGCCGCGGCTTCAGGGTGATTGCATTTTCCGGGCAGGTTTGCGCGCAAATGCCGCATTGCAAGCAGTTCCGTTCGAGGAAAGACAGACGCGGCGCATCGGCTGCCGCTTTCAAGGCATTGGCCGGGCAAGCGCCGACACAAGACATGCAGGACGTACAGGCAGCGCTGACCTCCAGCGTTCCAAATGGCGCACCAACTGGCAGGTCGATAGCGTCAACGGCGGCGGGCGCGTGCTTCAGCAGGTGGTCAAAGATGAATTCAAGCGTCGTGCGTTTGTCGGCCAGCAAACGGAATTCGGCGGCCGGCACGGCGACGGAAACAGGCCAGGCAGCCAATGCTGCGAGCAGGTCACTTTCGGCGTCGATCACCTTGAGGTATTCGCCGTTAAAACCCAGTCCATTGAGAATATTGTGCCCGAGCGCTGCCTGTTTGCGCAGCGGCGCCAAATCGTGCGAACAGGCACCGAGCACTGCGACTTGTGTCGCGCCCAGCGCAACAGCACCGAGCAGCAGATCAAGTCCGACAGCATCGACACTCCAGGTTTCGAGCGGAATGACATTCGCCGGCAAAGTCTTACCGGCGCGCTTCAGGGCGGCCAATTGCTTGCTGCCCGCCTCGGCAGAATGGAAGAGCAGACAGGCGTTTTCGCCGCCAGCCTCGCGATAGGCGGCGAGTTGCACCTTGATCGCCAGACCGACATCTGCGACGCGCGGATATTGGTAAGCCAGCGCACCAGACGGGCAAACCGTGGTGCAAGTGCCGCAACCCTGGCAGAGGTAGGGGTCAAGCTTGATCGTGTTGCCGGCGCTGACAATCGCTTCGGTAGAACAGACTTCAATGCAGTTGCTGCAACCCGCTTTTTGCGAACGGCTGTGGGCGCACAAACGCTCATTGACCGCCACGTAGCGCGGCTTTTCAAATTCACCATCGAAGCCAAGCAGATCAATGACGGCGAGCGCCTGATCCAGCGGATCACGGCCCGGTGCTGCATATCCCGGCGGCAATTCAACGCGATTGAGCAGGGCTTGCGGCGAGAGATCAAGGACCACGTCGCACTCGGCAGACTTGGCGATACCGGCATCCTGCCAGTTCAGCACAAAGGCGCCGAGGTGACCGGCAAGCTGCACCGCACTGCCCGTTTCGAAAACAAAATCGGGCGCTTCCGGCAGGTCGACCGGAACAGATTGAGCGCCCAGCGCCAGCACCATCACTTCGCGCTGGCCGGCCAAACGCTCAGCCCAGCCTATCGCCACTTCAGCCTCACCAACAATCAATAGCCGGCCATTGGCCTCCATGCTGACGGCTGGCACCGGCTCGGGTGCGGGTAAATTGAGCAGCGCTTCAAGCGCAGCCGCCAGCGGCGGGCTATCAGGCGCGAAGAAACGGGCGGAGGCAACTGAGTTCAAAAGCAGACCTTTCAAAAGTTAGCTATTACAGCAGGCTTCGTGCCAGCCGAAAACGCGCGAAGAAGCCGGCTAAATCATTGATTCCCGGTTGCCGCAACCTCGGGTTTCACCACAACCGCTTCAGCGAGTGGGACATTTTGTCCAGCACCGGCCAATTTGTCGCAACCCGCAGCCGTTTCGCCTGCCGCTGCCGGCTCTTCGGCAGGGTTCTCAAACAGCGCCCGCGTCTGATTGAGCAGCGCCATCATTTCATCGGGAATCGGCTCGCTGATCGAGTAATCATCTATGTATATATCCAGCCCATCCATCACGTTGAAATGCGGATCGGCAAAGAGGGTTTTCATCGCCTTGCGGCGAATTTCCTCACTGATTTCCTGGCGCATGAACTGGCCGAAATCGCTGTCCGGGCCAAGATTGGCAAGCAAAGTTTCACCATCCGGGATTTCTGCGCTCGACGCTGTTTCGGCGGCTTTTTTCAGCCGCGACCAGCGCGCGAGAAAACGGTCACCCTCGCTCACGGTTGCGCTTCCTTGGCCTGATCACGGAAAGGATCGTTACGTTTGATTTTCTTGCGCGCCGCCGGCTTGTAATGCGTATTGACGAAGTCGCCCAACCAGTCGGCAATCTCCGGCGGCATCGGCACACCGTCGCATTGCTCGCCAGAATCCAGCCAGCGCGCGGCTTCGCCGTAGCTCAGGCTGAGCGCGGTCGGTTTGGCAAAATCATCCTCCAACCGCCACATGACAAAAACCCGTGGCTCCGGCGAAGTCAGATTGAGGTGATAGTTATCGACCTCGTCGCGAAACAACTCCAGCTCAAAGCGCCCGACCAGAAAGCGCTCGCGTTCGTCATCAGCAAAAATCGACCGAGCCGGTGCATCAACCGCCGTATCAAACGCCGGCACCACACCAATCGCTTCCCACTTTTCACTCACCCAGCGGTTGTCGAGGCGGACCTTTTCGATAATCACGGCAACGGGGAACTGTTTCATGGCACTTTCCGGGAACACTTTTTTCCAGCATAGCCCAAGTTTGGCCCCGTGTAGAATCAGATTGATGAATCGACCCAAACTCAGCCAGGCCACTCGGCCACTTACCTTTGACATAGACGCCATCAACGAACGTGGCGAGATCGTGCCGACCGCCATCGCAGGCGAACATCCGCTGACCATCTACGTCGACAAGCGTGAAATCGTTACGCTGATGACCCTCGGTGCCGCCCCCGAAGCGCTGACTCTCGGCTACCTGCGCAACCAGCGCCTGATCGCCAAGCAGGACGAAATCGCCAGTGTTCAGGTTGATTGGGAAGTGGATGCGGTTGCTGTCACGACCCATCACGGTAACGGCGTCACAGCCAATCGCATGGACAAGCGAACTGTCACTACCGGTTGCGGCCAGGGCACCGTGTTCGGTGACCTGATGGCGGAAATTGATGATCTTGAATTGCCGCCTGACGCCAGTCTTTCCGAAGCCACGCTTTACGGTCTGCTCGAATCGGTACGCCATCACGAATCGATCTACAAACAGGCCGGCGCAGTGCATGGCTGCGCACTGGCCCAGGGCAGCGAAATCCTGATGTTCGTCGAAGACGTTGGTCGCCATAACGCAGTTGATGCGATTGCCGGCAAAATGTGGCTGGATGATCTGACGGGCGGCGACAAGATTTTTTACACCACCGGCCGCCTGACCTCGGAGATGGTGATCAAGACAGCGCAGATGGGCATCCCCTTCCTCGTTTCCCGCTCCGGCCTGACGCAGATGGGCTGGGAGATCGCCAAGCGCATCGGCATGACGATGATCGGCCGCGCCCAGGGCAAGCACTACCTCTTATTCACCGGAGAAGATCGGTTTACACGATGAGCAAAAATAAAATTACCGGCGTCATTCTCGCTGGCGGCCTTGGACGGCGCATGGGCGGGATCGACAAGGGCTTGCAGGAGTTACGCGGCCGGCCGATGACCGCCTGGGTTGTTGAGCGTCTGGCGCCGCAGGTTGATGAACTGCTGATCAACGCCAACCAGAATGGCGAACGCTATGCCGAATTTGGTCACCGTGTTGTGCCTGACCAGATCCCCGATTTCGCTGGCCCGCTTGCCGGTTTGCATGCCGCGCTTTCGGCGGCAGCGCACCCGCTGGTCGCCACCGCGCCGTGCGATTCACCGTTCCTGCCGGCCGATCTAATTTCCCGGCTGTTTTCGGCGTTGACCGCAACAGATGCTGATTTAGCCGTCGCCCGCACTTTTGACCAGCCGCACCCGGTTTTCTGCCTGTGCAAGCGCGATGTTTTACCGCACTTGACCGAGTTTCTTGAAAGCGGTGGCCGCAAGATCGACCGCTGGTATGCCACGCTGAAGGTAGTTGAAGTCGCTTTCGATGATGAAGCCGAGGCTTTCGAGAATATCAACACCAGGGAAGAACTCGGGCGTTTCGAAAAACCATGAAATACCGCCTGCCGCTCCACGTCCAGATCTCGACAATATTCCTTGCCCTGATCCTGCTCGTTGGCGGCATTATCGGCGGCCTCGGCTACAAGATCAGCCGCGACATTCTCGAATCGACCGCCAGCGAGCTGAACACCCGCATCAGCCGCGAAACCCTTGGCGAATTCAACAAGCTCCTCGGCCCAGGCGAAATGGCTGTCCGACTACTCAGTTTCGACGGCGTCTCGCAGGCCACCTCGCTCGAAGCACGGATGACCAATCTCGGTTTCATGCGCGAGGCGTTGAGCAACTCCGAGGCACTCACTTCGATTTATATCGGTTATGGCAACGGCGATTTTTTCATGGTTCGGCACCTGTCGAACGAGACGGATCGCGCCGCCTTTAACGCGCCGGAAAAGACTGCGTATATCGTCCAAAGCATAGAGCGCAAGGACGAAACCAATCACGGCCTCTATATCTATCTGGATGCGGCGCTCGCCACCCTGCGCAGCGACGAACACCCCGATTATCCCGAGGCCTACGATCCGCGCACCCGCGACTGGTACAAGGCAGCGCTGGCCAGCAACGGGCAGATCAAAACTGCGCCCTATCTTTTCTTCACCAGCCAGAAGGTCGGCACGACGATTGCCAACCGGTCTAACAAGGCCGATGCCGTGGTTGGCGCCGATATTAGGCTGGAGACGCTAAACCAGTCATTGGTCAAGCAAAAAGCGACGCCCGGCGCCCAGTTGGTACTGGTCAATGCCCAAGGCGAAATCCTCGCTTACGAGCACTTCAACAAAGTCGTGCATTTGCCGACCACGGCCGATGCCAAGCCGGTTCTGGCCAAGCTTTCCGAACTCGACGTCCCCGTGCTCGCCCAATTAGCACCCAATTTGCAGCGGGCTGATGGCAAGACGGAACAAAACCTGACGCTGGACGCCGCTGGCGAAACCTGGCGCGTTGCAATTTCCCCGATCAAACTGGAAGGTAGCAATCCGCTATTCCTGATCAGCGCCATTCCCGATAACGAACTGATGGCTGCCGCCCATACATTGCTGCAGCGCTTGCTGATCACGCTGGCCTTCGTCATTGTGTTTGCTGTTCCGATCACCTGGCTGCTGGCGCGCAGCGTTTCCGGCCCCTTGCGCCAATTGGCCAAGGAGGCGGAAGCAATCCGCCGCTTCGAGTTTTCGCAGCCGGTCAAGGTTGATTCGATGGTGCTGGAGATTGATGATCTGACGCAGACCATGGACAGCATGAAGCGCACCATACGCCGCTTTCTCGACATCAACATGGCGCTCTCCTCGGAAAAGGACTTCGACCGCCTGTTGCCACGCCTGCTCAGCGAAACACTCTCGGCCGCCGATGCCGACGCCGGCTTTCTCTATCTTGCCGACAACGACATGCTGCAGCCGGCGGCCGCAATCAAGGCCGACGGAACGACGCTGGCGATCAATTCCGGCAGTATCGACAGCAAGGCTTGCGGCCCGCTGTTAAGCAGCGCCTTGCTTGGCGGCGCGCCTTGCACCGGTCTATTGACGGTGAGCGACATCAAATCACTCGGGCTAAGCGATACGGTGCAAATCAGCCCGACCCAAAACGCCATCGCCGTGCCGCTGCTCAACCGCCAGCAGAGTTTGGTCGGCGCCATGATCCTGCTGCGCCATGAGGCAACCGACGAAGCCCGCCTGAGTTTTATCGGCGCGCTTTCCGGATCAGCCGCCATTGCGCTGGAAAACAAGGAATTGATCAAGGCGCAGCAGATGCTGTTCGAAGCCTTCATCAAATTGATCGCCGGCGCTATCGACGCCAAGAGTCCTTACACCGGCGGCCATTGCGCCCGCGTACCGGAGCTGACCAAAATGCTGGCGCGCGCCGCTTGTGCCGAGCGCAACGGCCCCTACAAGGATTTTTCGCTCGACGAGGACGAATGGGAAGCGGTGCACGTCGCCGCCTGGCTCCACGATTGCGGCAAGGTAACAACCCCGGAATACGTCGTAGACAAGGCAACCAAGCTCGAAACGCTATACGACCGTATCCATGAAATTCGCATGCGCTTCGAAGTGCTCAAGCGCGATGCCGAAATCGACTGCCTGAAAGCCATCGCCGCCGGCGAACCCGCAGCAACAGCAAGGGAAAACCTGGCAGCCACGCTCGCGCAAATCGATGCCGATTATGCATTTGTCGCCACTTGCAACGAAGGCGGCGAATTCATCGCACCGGATAAGCTGGAACGACTCAAAAGCATTGCAGCACAAACATGGACACGCACCCTGGACGACCGCATCGGCATTTCGCATGAGGAAAAGGAGCGCAAGGCACGCACGCCACCCGCCGTGCTGCCGGTTGCCGAAACCTTGCTCGCCGACCGCGCCGATCACGTTTTCGAACGCAAGGCGCAGGACCATATGCCGCCCGACAACCCCTGGGGTATCAGCATGCCGGTGCCTGAACGGCTCTACAACAAGGGGGAGCTATACAACCTCGGCGTGGCGCGCGGCACCCTGGCCGAAGAGGAGCGTTACAAGATCAACGAGCATATCGTGCAGACCCTGATCATGCTCAGTCAGCTCCCCTTCCCGAAACACCTGCGCAACGTGCCTGAAATCGCTGCCGGACATCATGAAAAGATGGATGGCACCGGCTATCCACGGCGTTTGACGCGCGACGAAATGAGCCCGCTGGCCCGGATGATGGCGATTGCCGACATTTTCGAGGCGCTGACCGCCATCGACCGGCCTTACAAGCAGGGAAAAAAGTTATCGGAGGCAATCAAGATCATGTCCAACATGAAAAAGGACCAGCACATCGACCCCGATCTCTTCGATTTATTCCTGCGCGCCGGCGTTTATCGCGAATACGCCGAACGCTTCATGCAGCCGGAACTGATCGATACGATAGATATTGAGGCTTATCTCAGCCCGCTTTCCTGACTCAGCGCCAGTCGGTCGAGAATGAATCTGGCGATCTCGGCGGGATTAGCAAGGTCTAGCTGCGGCAGTGCAGTTTCTACCCCACCGTCACTGGCCACGGCAATGATGTGCGGATCATCCGGGAACAACTGCGGCTTGCCGATTTCGGCACGATAGATTTCGATTTTCGGAATTGGCGCGTGCTTGAAGCCTTCAACCAGCACCAGATCACAAGGTGAAAGCTGGGCCAGCGCCTCGTTCAGGGTCAATTCAGCCCGGCCGCGCAATTCGTGCATCACCGCCCAGCGATTGGCAGAGGTAATCAGCACCTCGCGACAACCGGCATGGCGATGGCGGTAGGAATCCTTGCCCGGGTAGTCGATATCGAATTCGTGGTGCGCGTGCTTGATCAGCGAAACCGCCAGCCCGCGTGCTTCGAGCAGGCCTATCACCTGTTCGAGCAAGGTTGTTTTGCCGCTGCCCGACCAGCCGGCGAAGCCAATAACTTTCATAAATTCCGTTTTAATACGTTGCGATAAACGGCGGCAATTATCCACGCTTCCGAAAATCTACCGTTGGTCGGACCGTGAAATAATTCATGGTGCACCGCAACAAAATTGGCTATACTGAAATAGCAGGATAAAAAAAGACCATAGAAGGAATACAGCAAATGACCGTCAAAGTGCATTACCACATCAGCCAGGACCGTGCAGGCCTGCCCCAGGATTATTCGGGTGCCCGTCACTTCGTTCCGTGCGAAGGCCAGTCCATTGAAGACCTGGCCAGAACCCAGCTGGCCGCTGACTATCAGGTACCGGCCAGCGCCATCCAGATCGGCAAGATCGAGGCCTAACCGCCGCCGCGCAGGGTCGCCCGGTCGACTCGCGCCAGCAAGCTTTTTGCTGCTGACTCATCGCCTTCCCGCACACTGATTTCAACGCGCAGGGAGGCGATTTGCAGTGCACCAATCTGCAGTGATTTTTCGCTAGTCAAAGCGAAGTGGAGCGTTGCGCCTTGCGCATTCAGCACAACACCTGTTTCGTCTTCACTGACAGCCGAACCATACGCCAACCGCAAGGAGCGGATGAATTCCGCCGGCGTGCTGTTCATCTGCCGCACGCTGCTCTCGCTCCAGGGGAACGGCCCGTCAGCCACCAGCTATGGGGGGCCAGACGGCAATGATGTTGCCCTCGGCTACCGAGGTTGTGGCACGTGCTTCAGGCGGGATGAAAACGCCGTTCAACAGCACCAGATGCGTCAGTTTGGGCGGCAATAAAAATGGGGCCAAAACAGCGTTAACCGTAACACCCTCCGCCACCTCGACTTCCAGCCGGTTGTTTTTGCTGCCCGCCGGCAGATAGTCGGAGAGCGTGGCGTAGAGTTTGACCGTAACGCGCATGGCTTAGCTATTGGGCCGCTGGCAGGCAATGAAAGCCTCGGCAAAGCGCGTCGGTGTTTCGAGCAACCTCTGCTTCCATGCGCCCAGCTTTATCTTGCCCTGAATCAAGCCGCGCAACGCACCAACGTGCTCAGTCAGGCCAATCGATGTCGCCCCGACCAACAATTCACCATCAAACTGCAGGCTGATGTAGCGGCCATTGGCTTCGTCCGCCCGCTCAACGCCCGTTCCCCCCGCGACGCCCTGCCATTCGCCGAATGAAGATGAAATCATGCCCATTGAATCGAGCACGTTAATCGCCAGCACACCCTTCATGCGAGCGTTTTGCCCGGCCATATTGAGCGCCGCCACGCGCGCCTGATCGGCCGCATTGGGCTGAATGGCGGCGACCAGATGGCGACCCGTGAAAAGATCCGGCGCCTCGGCGACATCGCCCGCCGCGTAAATGCCGGGCACCGAGGTTTGCATGGTGTCATCAACCAGCACGCCCTTGGCGACATGCACCGAGGTACCTTCGAGAAACGCCACGTTGGGCGCCACACCGGCAGCAACGATCAGCAGATCGCAATCGACGGCTTCGCCAGTCGACAAGATCACGCTCAAGGGCGCATCGGCACCCTTTTCAATCCGTTCGACGCCGGCTTTGGTCACCACCCGCACGCCCTGTTTTTCAACCCAGCGCTTGATCATGCTGCCGGCTTCCGGCGTCATCATGCGCGGCACCATGCGGTCGCCCATTTCAACGACAGTGAGTTGCACGCCGCGTTTAACCAGCGCTTCCAAAATGATGCAGCCGATAAAGCCAGCACCCAGCTGCAGGACACGCGAACCGGGCTTGGCCAACTGGGCAATTGCCCGCGCATCTTCCAGGGTCCAGCAGGTTTGCACTTCCGGCAGATCGACACCGGGAATTGGCGGGCGCACTGGGTGCGAACCGGTGGCAATCAACAGCCGGTCGTAATCCTCAAAGTGACCATCGGCAAATAAAATGGTGCGTTTTTCGGCGTTGACCGTAACAACCCGGCCGACATGCTGGCGAATGCGCAGTTGCTCGAAATGTCCCGCCGTTTTGCGCAAATAAGTGCCGGACTCATCAATATTGCCTTCCAGCAGATAAGGAATCGCCATCCGTGAATAGGGCGGCGCCGCTTCGTTGCCAACCAGCAAAATTTCGTCGTTCGGCGCGGCACGACGCAAGGTTTCAGCGGCAACAACGCCAGCCGGACCATTGCCGAGAATAATGTGTTTCATGTTTTATCTCTCCGATCGGGAAAGAAAAGCGGGGCGGCGACTGGCGCGACCCCGCTTTGCCTGAAGCCCTGAAAATTACAGGCCCAAACGCGACAGCGTACCTTGCTCCGGCACACCTTCCGGCGTCCAGCCACGCACCTTGTAGTACTCGGGCATCATCTGTTCGACGCCACTGACTTTGCCCTTGGCCGGACCAGTTTTACAAGGCTCGGTCTTCAGGCGCGGCGGCAGATCGTCATCCTTGGCCGTCATGCCGGCGGCCAGATTGAATTGACGCTCCATGTTCCAGATCCGCTCACCCACCAGATTCAGCTTGTCCATCGACCAGTCGCCCTCGCAGGCGGCCTGCAATTGCGGCTGCACATCAGCCAAGGTCCAGGCAAAGCTGGTAAAGACGCAAATACCCGCCGAATCAAAGACCCCGGTTGCATCCTGAAAGGCTTTGACCAGTTCCGGCTTGCCTTCGGTAACCAGCGGATCCGTCTTGACTGGAATGCCGAGTACTTCCGAAGCAATCGTGTAACCGCGCAAATGGCAGGCACCACGATTCGACGTGGCGTAAGCCAGACCGATCCCCTGAATGCCGCGCCCGTCATAAGCCGGGAATTCCTGACTCTTGACGCTCATCGACAAGTCCGGGCGGCCATACTTGGCACACAAACGTGCGCTACCCATGCCCAGCTCCTTGCCAAAGCCCTCGCCATGCGCGGTCATTTCAACCAGCTTGCACAGCGCTTCGGCCGAACCAAACACTGCATCGACGCCGATCTGCTCCTTGGTCAGAATGCCCAGATCGTGCAACTCCATTGCTGCACCAACCGTTGCGCCAAAGGAAATCGGGTCCATGCCATGCTCATTGCAGAGCAGGTTGGCATATTGCAGTGCTTCCAGATCACCGACGCCATTCGCCGCGCCGAGCGCCCAGGCTGCTTCGTATTCCAAGCCGCCGGAAGCGCCCCAGTATTTCGGGCTGTTCTTGACGCTGAAATGGGTTTCATCAATTTTCGAAATCCGGCCGCAAGCAATCGTGCAGCCGAAACAGGCGGCATTGGTGACCAGATGTGCCTTGCCATCAGTCGGCCGCTTTTCGTGCATGGCTTCAGCAGAAATCTTGCCGGCATCTTCAAACTGTACGTCGCGGTGATTGCGCGTTGGCAAAGCGCCCATTTCGTTGATCACATTCATCAAGACCTGCGTGCCGTACTTAGGCAAACCCTGGCCGGTCACCGCATTGTCGGCCAACACCTTCTTGCCGGCATTGGCTGCGGCCATGAAGGCCGGGAAATCCTTGATCCCGGAAACACCCTGAGTGCCGCGCAGGGCAACCGCTTTCAGATTCTTCGAGCCCATCACCGCACCTACGCCGGAACGCCCGGCGGCGCGATGCAGGTCATTGACGATGCAGGCGAACAAGGCGAGATTTTCACCTGCGCCACCAATTGATGAAACGCGAATCTGCGGGTCCTGATGCGATGACTTGATCGTCGCCTCGGTTTCCCAGCAGGTTTTTCCCCAAAGATGGGCGGCATCGCGCAATTCGGCCTTGTCATTCTCGACGAACAAATAAACCGGCTTCGGCGATTTGCCTTCAAAAATGATCATGTCCCAACCGGCGAACTTCATTTCGGCGCCAAAAAATCCGCCGGAATTGGAGCAGGCAATCGCGTTGGTCAGTGCGCCCTTGGTCACGACCGTATAACGACCGCCGGTTGAGGCCATCGTGCCGGTCAGCGGGCCGGTTGCCATGATCATCTTGTTTTCAGGCGATAACGGATCAACCTTGGGGTCAATCTCGGAAACCAGATATTTCGAGGCCAGACCGCGCGAGCCAAGATAATCATTGGCCCATTCCATATTCAGCGGTTCTGGCGTGCAGGTGCCGGCGGTGAGATTCACGCGCAGGACTTTTCTATTCCATCCCATGATCTCTCTCCTCAGGCCGCGACGGCAGTGGTGTTGGCTTTGGCTGCCCAGGACCGCATGCGATCCAGACCGGTCCATTCGGCATCAACATAGGTAATGGCCGCCGTCGGGCAGGCGCTGACGCACTTCGGATCGCCGCCACAGAGGTCGCATTTCTGAACCTTGCCGACATCGGCCATGTAATTGACCGTACCAAAGGGGCAGGCAATGGTGCACACCTTGCAACCAACGCAAGTGGCTTCATTTACCACCTTGGCACCGGTAGCATGATCGATCGTAATGGCATCAACCGGACAGGCGTTCAAACACCAGGCATCAGCACATTGTGTACAGGTGTAGGGAACCTTGCGGCCCTCGTGTTCAAAGTCAAAAACCTTGATTCGGGATTTCGATGGGTTGATGGTGCCGGTATGCTCGTAAGAGCAGGCCATCTCGCATTGCAGGCATCCGGTGCACTTGCCCGGATCGATGTGAAGCGACTTCTGCATGGTGTCTCCTCCATGAATTGATTGGTGTCGCGAAAGGAATGCGCCTTGTTTTTTGTGCGCAGAGGTGCATCATGAAACCAAATTTCGTGAAAGTCATGCCGCAATGCAACATCCCGTTGCGCAGCGCAACATTCTGTTACGTATGCGTACGAAAGCACGACAGACTTCTTTTCGGGAGAGGCATAAAGTGCACTCATGCATTGAACCCCTCCTCTCGAAATCCCCCTTTCGAGAATTTCAGCCCCGCCACTCGGCGGGGTTTTTTTTGCCTCGAATTAGCCTCAAGCCGCTATAATTACGCACTTTATTTTTAGCGCATAGAGGTAATCAGCATGGCCGAAAAGAATCCATCCAAGGGCATCATGTGGGCAACGATCATCGTCGCCGTCGTACTGATCGCCATTATTTATCCGCTAACCAGCAGAACATACAAATCAGCTGCCGATAGCAGCGGCGCCGGCAGCGATCAAGCCGACCTGCGCATCCAGCCGGTTGCCAAGTTTGAACTAGCCAAAGCGGCGCCAGCAGCAGCTGCCGGCCCGAAGGATGGCGCTACCATTTACAACACTGTTTGCGGCGCTTGCCACAACACCGGCGTCGCTGGCGCCCCGAAGATTGACGACAAGGCTGCCTGGGCGCCACGCCTTGCGACTGGCAAGGAAGCGCTTTACAAGAGTGCTCTCGGCGGCAAGAACGCCATGCCGGCCAAGGGCGGCGCAGCCGATCTGTCCGATGCTGAGATCAAGGCAACTGTTGATTACATGATGGGCAAGGTCAAGTAAGCAAACAAACGCAATAGACAAGGGAGGCTCCGGCCTCCCTTTTTCGTGGACGTAAAAAAGGCGCCTTGTGGGCGCCCCGGGTCAGGCTGGCTTTTGGAGGGCCGGCACTGACCGCCTTCAACTTCCGCCATTACTTCTTGGCGGGTTCTGCGGCCTTGACGGCTTCCGGTGCAGCTTTGGCTTCAACCGGTTTGGCTGCCTTCTTGGTTTTCTTGGCCTTCTTTTCAGCCGGCTTGGCAGCTTCCTTTTTCACTTCCGGCGTAGCGGCTGGTGCGGCTGCGGCCGGCTTGGCTTCCGGTGCCTTGACTTCTGCCTTTGGTGCTTCTGCCTTGACGACAGCGGCCGCTGGGGCAGCAGTCGGTTTGACTTCAGCGGCTGGCTTTACGTCAGCAGCGTGAGCGATGCCAAAGGAAGCGGCGATAGCGAGAGCGACAATGTTCTTGATCATGGTAAATCTCCTTGAGGTCATTTATTCGGTTTTTCATCCGGCTTTGCGAAATTGCGCTGCCTTGTGCCGAATAACGCGGGCGGTTGGCGCCCGGATGTCATCAAGAAAGTGACGCGTTGTAACGCGTTGTGACCAAGCGGTTAGGGCTTGTTTCCAGCCAGCATGGCCTTCATCGCATCAAGTCGCGCATTGCCGGTGGCCTTGTCGGGCGGGGTGGCCTGCTTGCCGCCGGAGAAGCGAACATCTTCCTTGCCCATTTCGTCGATGAAGCGAGAGGGCTCACAGGGCACAAATTCACGCGCCACCTTGCGCCGCTCACAATAGGAAATATGCAACGAGAACTGGGCGCGGGTGATGCCAACGTACATCAGCCGGCGCTCTTCCTCGATTTTGCCGGGGTCGAGCGATTCGCGGTGCGGCAGGATGCCCTCTTCAACGCCAACCAGAAAGACATGCTTGTATTCCAGCCCTTTAGCGGCGTGCAAAGTGGATAGCTGGACAGCGTCGTAATTTTCGTCAACTTGCTTGTCCAGCATATTGATCAAGGCGATGCTTTGCGTCAGGTCAACCAGCGTCTTGCCGTCTTCCTCGCCTTTTTTGTTCAGCCAGTTGGCAAAATCACAGACATTGGTCCACCGGGTTTGTGCGGTGCGCTCTTCTTCGTGATCGTAAAGATAGGTTTCGTAGTCAATCGCCTTGAGCAGATGAGGCAATACCTGATGCGCCGGCTCCTTGCTCGCCCTTTCCTGTGTGCGATTGATGAATTGGCAGAATTCGAGCAGCGGTTCGAGCTGGCGCGCCTGGACACGATGCGCGAAGCCTTCTTCAAAAGCCGCCTCAAACAGCGACACGTGACGTTCGCCGGCATAGGTGCCGAGTACTTGCAGCGTCGCTGCACCGATCCCGCGCTTGGGCGTCGTCGCAGCGCGAATGAAGGCCGGGTCGTCGTCTTCGTTGGTCAGCAAGCGCAGATAGGCGGTGATGTCCTTGATCTCCGCCTTGTCGAAGAAGGATTGGCCGCCGGAGAGCAGGTAGGGAATCCGGTGGTCGCGCAAATATTCCTCGAAAGTCCGCGCCTGATGGTTGGAGCGGTACAGGATGGCGTAATCCTTGAACTTGCCGCGATGCTCGAACTTGTGCGCCTGCAACTTCATGATCACGCCTTCGGCTTCGGCATCGTTATCGCGACAGGTCGTCACATAAACCGGATCGCCGTAGCCAAGTTCTGACCAGAGCTTCTTTTCAAACAACTTTTCGTTGTTGGCGATGACGTTATTGGCCGCTTTCAAGATTGTTACGGTCGACCGGTAATTTTGCTCCAATTTTATGACTTTGAGATTGGGAAACTCGGTCGGCAGCTTCTTCAGATTCTCGATGTCGGCGCCACGCCAGCCATAAATCGCCTGATCGTCGTCGCCCACCGCCGTAAATTGCCCGCGTACACCGGTCAATAATTTCAGCACTTGATACTGGCAGGCGTTGGTGTCCTGATATTCATCGACCAACAAGTAACGCAAACGGTTCTGCCATTTCTCCTTGATCTCGGGAAACTCGCTGAAGAGTTTGACCGGCAGGCCGATCAGATCGTCAAAGTCCATCGCCTGATAGGCTTTCAACGTTGCCTCGTAAGACAGAAAGGCGTGGGCAGCGAGCACCTCATGGTCGTTACTGGCCAGTTGGCGCGCCGCTTCCGGCGAAACCAGCGCATTTTTCCAATTGGAAATAATCGACTGCAAATGGCGCAGCGTGCCTTTATCCACCGTCTTGGCCACGTCGCCGATGATGCCGGCGCAATCGGCCGAATCGAAAATAGAGAAGCGCGGCTTGTAGCCGAGCGCCTTGGCCTCCTCGCGCAGGATGCGCACGCCCAGCGAATGGAAAGTCGAAATTTGCAACTGATCGGCCACCCCTTTCGAGAGCAGTTTGCCGATGCGCTCCTGCATCTCCTTCGCCGCTTTGTTGGTAAAGGTGATGGCCGCCACATTACGCGGCTGAAATCCGCAATCCTCAACCAGATAGGCAATTTTCTGGGTAATCACCCGCGTCTTGCCCGAGCCGGCACCGGCCAGGACCAGTAATGGGCCGTCAAGATAATGGATCGCTTCGCGTTGCTGGGGATTGAGGCCGGACATGGGTCTGAGAAAAAGCAACGCCCCGGAGCACAGGGCGCATGGGTGAGCGTACGGCATTTTACCCTATTGCCCGTTTTGCTCCCGCTCCTTGCCGAGCGCAGTCGGAGAACAGGTGATCAATGCGTAAAATGCCCTAAGCCTTCACCCGCCACCGAGAAAGAAGATCGCCATGAATACATCCCTGTACGAAATTCCCCTAAAAAGCCTGGATGGCCGCCCACTCAGTCTGGGTGAGTTCAAAGGGCAAGTCTTGCTGCTGGTTAACGTGGCTTCAAAATGTGGACTGACACCGCAATACGCCGGCCTTGAAAAGCTCTTTGAAAATCACAAAGCGCGTGGCCTGCAGGTGCTTGGGTTTCCCTGCAATGACTTTGCCGCGCAGGAACCGGGCAGCGCCGAGGAGATTCAAAGTTTTTGCAGCACCAGCTACGACGTGCACTTCCCGCTGTTCGAGAAGATCAATATCAACAGCGAACCCCGCCACCCGCTCTACGCGCAATTGATCGCCGCACAACCCGCAGCGATCTTCCCGGCCACCAGTGATTTCCGCGCCAAGCTGGCGGAGTACAAGTGCCTGCCCAAGCTGGACAGCGATGTCCTGTGGAATTTCGAGAAGTTTCTGATTGGTCGCGACGGCCAGGTTCTTGGCCGTTTTTCACCGGACACGGCGCCGGATGACGCGGTTCTCGTGGCGGCGATTGAAGCCGCCCTCGCCTGAGCAAGGCGCGGGCCAAACATAGGCAGCAGGCCAGGCACCTGCTGCAGTCACGATTACGCAGCGGGCTGCAATAGCGCCATCACCTCCGGCTGAACACGCTCAAACTCGGCCAGCACATCGGGCGGCACGCGGTCGTTCTCGATGAAGTTCTCGGCGTCAGCCGCCGAAGAACGCGGCGCAGCATCCTCGAGAATGTAATCGAACTCTTTATCCAGACTTACCGTAAACAGCCAGTCGGTTTTTCCATCCAGATTGATACGCACGGCCACGTCTCGATAGTCTGCTGCGTCGTTGGATACTGAAACCTGTGTTTTCTTGGCCATGATGGCACCCTTTCGCCTGACGGCATGTCTTGAAACCTTAGTTTAACTGAGCCGACCTGAAACGTGTTTTGATCAGGTAGAGACAGGCCACCTTCGGAATAGCGCTGAAAGCGAGTCGCCAAGGGCTGCCCGTTTGCCCTATCCCGGAAAACATTTTCGCCGCGCAGCCTTCAATGGATTGGAAGTATTTCTTGCTAAGTCTGGTGGCACACAGACATGGCTAAGCATCCGATTTAGTTTGCCGTATCTAACAACCCAAACGGGAAAGCTCGCGCATCTCATGGTCAATGCAATCCAAACCATACCCAGTGCCTACATAGCGAGCCAGATCATCAGCGTGGCAACGGCTTCGCTGCGGGCTAGCCTGGCACAGTCGCTGCAGAATCTTGCGAGCACCACGGTTAGCCTGGGGAGTACTTATGAGCCCCTTACTTACAGCACGACGGGATTGTTTGATTCGGTGAATTCAAGCCTGAGCACAGCATTCAATCAATTAAGCTCAACCGTGGTAAGCGTTGCGACCGCGGACGGCGCTGCTGACGAAGCCAACCGTAAACTGGCCGCTACACTGGAAGCCGTCACTCTCGCAGAAAATTCGAGCGCTCTCGACAAAGCACTTGCCAAATCAGTGACCGAGCAGCTTCTCATCAACGCCCTTGCCATCGCAGCCAACAGCAGCGAAATCAGCAAGTTGACTGAAATTGCCCAACAATCAAGCGCCACCAACAGCGCTGAAATACTGGATGAACTTTTAGCCGCCAGTATCAGCCAGCCCAACACAGAGACGGCAGCCACTATCAGCGAAGAACCTGTCAGCACGACTGACAGCGTTGCCACACTGCCATTGCTTACGCCAACAACCCAGTCCGTGACGATAGAACCTGGCACGGTAACGACTAGCACGCCAGCTACGGCAGCCAATGTCGTTGCGACGAGCAGTACAACAACGAACAGCCCAAGTGCCATTTCTGAGGTCGTGAATACACCGGCCAGAAACACCACGACTGATTCTGCGATGCAGGCAGTCGTCACGGTCGCTCAAAACCCGGCTTACGCCAATCTGGTTGCTAGTCAATACGTCGGTATGGCCGCTTCCATGGCACAGCCCCCCTCGGTGAATACCCCGCCGATCAGGCTCGAAGAAATAAAGCCGGTCTTCGCAATTCCTGCCATCACCGCCCTGAGCAAGCTTGGCGCTGAATCCGGGCATGATGGCAACCCTGCCTTGGGTTACCGGCAACGCAAGACGAACTCCTTGCGTATGTAGGACAGCACCAACCTTATTGTTCAATGGATAAGCCAAACTTAGGAAGTACATGCCCACTCGAATAGCTACCGTTACGATATTTTTAATATTCGGATGTGGCGTCGGTTGCTTTAACGCACTCGCTGCTGAGACACCTCCCGAAGCACCGACACTGTCGGACGCCCATCAATTTTTCGATTCTGTTGTTTCCAACAACGGCGTTGCAGCCCTTTATACGGCAAGTAGGGACGGCGAAATTCTTGGCTACATCAATTTCCCTGTTCGCAAATATAAAGGTGTCGCCTGCAATTCAGAAATCATCCTGAGCAATGGGGTAAATATCGAATTCAACTGGGCACTGGCCAACGAGGCGCAAGCCAGTGACGGCCAGATTGGCATGTGGCGCAACCAGAATGTTATCTATGAATACTTTCACATGCTGACGATTGAAGGCGGTGTTGTTGACTTACCGTCCAACAACATTCCAAAGCTGATCCTCGCTATCAAGAATGAAGTGTCCAGGAATAGATTGGCGAAAGCCACTAACTTATTGGCTTCTACTTGCCGAGGGAAATCAAAATTCGACTAGCTGCATATCAAGGATAGCGTCGTCGACATCAGTGGAAAGATTAACGGCCTGTTAAGTTTTCATTAATCTCTCCCTCATAAACTGTTTGGAACCGTGAGAGGACTCCTGCCCATGCTGCGCCCCAGATCAATTTTTGCCGTGTTTTTGCTGTCGACCGCAACACTTCAAGCTGGGGCAACAGAAGCCGCCATTACCTTGCAGGCAGCGCAGATCAAGGCGCTCGGCATTGAAACCGTGGTCGCCGGCGAGTCAGCGCCGGGACGTAATGCCAGCTATCCGGCCCAGGTCCGCGTTCCCAATGAACAGATGCGCGTCCTTGCGGCACCGGTAGGCGGCATGGTCGAGATGCTGGCGGTGGCACCGGGCGATACCGTAAAACGTGGCCAGGTGCTGGCCCAGTTGGCCAGTCTGCAGGCGCTTGAGCTGCAGCGTGACGTACTGCAATCAGCCAGTCAGGCCAGCCTGCTGCAGCAAAACCTGAAACGCGATGAACAGCTTTTTGCCGAAGGTCTGATCGCCGAATCGCGCCTGCAAGCGACCCGCGCCGCATCCAGCCAGGCCTCGGCACAAGCCAGCGAACGCAAACAAGGCCTGGCGCTGGCCGGCGTCGCACCGGGAAAAATGGGCGGCCCGCTGGCGTTGACCGCAGCAATCGACGGCGTGGTGCTGGAACAGGGCGTGCAACTTGGCCAGCGCGTTGAAGCGGCAACTCTGATCTACCGCATCGCCAAACTGTCGCCACTGTGGCTGGAGATACAAGCGCCGGTGGCGCTGGCCGCCAACTTGCGTTTGGGCACGGCGATCAAGCTGGCCAACAGCGAAGTTCAAGGCAAATTGATCGCCATCGGCCGCGCGGTCGATGCCGCCAGCCAGACAGTTTTAGTGCGCGCCGCCGTCAGCAGCGGGGCGGAAACCCTGCGCCCGGGACAGGTGGTGGAAGTCGAACTGGCCGCCGCGACCGGCCAACAGCAAGCTCTGCCAGCCGCTGCGCTGGCCCGCAATCAGGGCAAGACCATCGCTTTCGTGCAATCAGCCAGTTCTGAACAGGCGATCAGCTTCGTTGCCCGCCCGGTGCGCGTCATCAGCCAGGGTGGCGACAGCGTGCAGGTCGATGGCATCAATGCTGGCGAGCGCGTCGCGGTCAAAGGCGTTTCCGGCCTCAAAGCCATGCTGACCGGTGTTGGCAAAGAATAATGCTGGCCAACCTGATCCGCTTCTCGCTCACCCAGCGTTTGTTAATGCTGGTGCTCACCGTCATGCTGATCGGCGCTGGCGTGCAGGCATTTTTGGGCTTGCCGATTGATGCCTTCCCCGATGTGTCGACGACGCAGGTCAAGATCATCCTCAAGGCGCCGGGGATGACGCCAGAAGAGGTCGAAACCCGCCTTGCCGTACCGGTCGAGCAGGAATTGCTCGGCATCCCGCACCAGCGCCTGCTGCGATCAACTTCGAAATATTCGCTGACCGACATCACCCTTGATTTTGAAGATGGCACCGATATTTACTGGGCGCGCCAGCAGGTGGGCGAACGGCTGGCTTCGGCGATGGGCAACCTGCCACCCGGTGTGACCGGTGGCATGGCACCGATCACCACGCCGCTCGGCGAGATGTTCATGTTCACCATCGAAGGTGATCTGTCGCTGGCCGACAAACGCGCCCTGCTCGACTGGGTGATCCGCCCGCAACTGCGCACCATCCCCGGTGTCGCTGACGTCAATAGTCTGGGCGGCGAAGTGCGGACGTTTGAAGTTGTGCCCAACCCACAATTGCTGGCAGCGCGTGGACTTGCCTTGAAAGATTTGCAGGCGGTGCTCGAAACCAACAACCGCAACGATGGTGCCGGGCGCCTCAACGACGGCGAGGAATCGCTGTTGGTGCGTGCCGAAGGGGCAATTGTTACGGTCGACGACGTAAAAGCCATCGTTTTACAGGCCAAAGACGGCATGGTGACCAAGGTCAGCGATGTCGCCGAGGTGCGTTTCGGTGCCCTGACCCGCTACGGCGTTGTGACCCAAAGCGGTCGTGGAGAAGCAGTCGAAGGGCTGGTGCTCGGCCTGCGCGGTGCCAATGCGCAAAGCGTCGTCGCCGGGGTCAAGGCCAAGCTCGCCGAAATCGCCCCCAGCCTGCCGCCGGGCGTCACGATTGAAGCCTTCTACGACCGCAGCAATCTGGTTGAACGGGCGGTCGGCACGGTGTCGAAAGCCTTGCTGGAAGCCATCGTACTGGTCGTCATCCTGCTCCTGGCTTTCCTCGGCAACCTGCGCTCGGCGCTGGTGGTTGCCCTGATGCTGCCGCTTTCAGCGCTTGCTACTTTTATTTTGATGCGCCTGTTCGGGCTTTCCGCCAATCTGATGAGCCTCGGCGGCCTCGCCATCGCCATTGGCATGCTGGTCGATGCGGCCGTTGTCGTTGTCGAAAACGTTGAGAGCGAACTGGCCGAGGCACCGGACAATCTGCCCACGCTGCACCTGATCTACCGCGCGGCCCGCGAAGTGGCTTCACCGGTGACCTCGGGCATCATCATCATCATCATCGTCTTTCTACCGCTGCTCACCCTGCAGGGGTTGGAGGGCAAGATGTTCGGGCCGGTCGCGCTGACCATCGTCTTTGCGCTCTCCGCCTCGCTGTTGCTCTCGCTGACCGTAGTGCCGGTGCTCGCCTCCTACCTGATCAAGCGCGGCGTGCATCACGAACCCTGGCTGGTCAAAAAACTCGCGGCGGCCTACACGCGCGTCCTGAGTTCGGCGCTGAGCAACAGCCGCACCTACATTATTGGCGCGCTGATCGCCCTGGCCGCCGCGACGGGTGCCTTCATGCTGCTCGGCAAGAGTTTCATGCCGACGATGGATGAAGGCGACCTGATCATGCAGCTCGAAAAGCTGCCCTCCATCGGGCTGGATCAAACCATCGCCATCGACAGCGCTGTCCAGCAGGCAATTCTCGCCAAGGTACCGGAAGTGAAAGCCATCGTCGCCCGTGCCGGCTCTGACGAACTCGGTCTCGACCCGATGGGCCTCAATCAGACCGACACCTTCATGGTCCTCCAACCGCGTGCCACCTGGCGCAACCCCGACCCGGCCTGGCTTGCCGACCAGTTGCGGGCGGTGATGGCCGATTTTCCCGGCGTTGGTTTTTCCTTCACCCAGCCGATCGACATGCGCGTTTCGGAAATGCTGACCGGCGTGCGCGGTGATCTGGCAATCAAGGTTTTCGGCCCGGATCTCGCCACGCTCAACAAGCTTGCGGTCGACATCGAAAACACGGTGAAAAAAGTGCCGGGCGCTGAAGACACCTTCACCCTGAAAAACGATGGCGTACAGTACCTTAAAGTGGCGGTCGACCGTCTCGCCGCCGGCCGCTTCGGCCTCAACGTTGACGCCATCCAGAACGACCTCAAGGCGCTACTCGAAGGACGCACGGTTGGTACCGTCATCGAACAGGGCCGCCGCACGCCAATTGTGCTGCGGGGTCCGAACAGCCTGCGCGACTCCCCTGCCGACTTCGCTGCCATACGCCTCAGCCTGCCGGATGGCGGTAGCGTGCCGCTGGCTTCCGTCGCCAGGATCGAAAGAATTGATGGCCCGGTCAAGGTCGACCGTGAGAATGCCCAGCGTTACGTGGTGATTCAATCCAATGTACGCGATCGCGATCTGGTCGGCTTTGTTGAAGACGCCAAAGCCAGCGTTGCCCGTGATGTCAAACTGCCGCCGGGCTACCGCCTGGCCTGGGGTGGTCAGTTCGAGAACCAGCAACGCGCCGCAGCCCGGCTGATGATCGTCGTCCCGGTAGCGCTGCTACTGATTTTCTTCCTGCTCTTTTCAACCTTCGGCTCGGTACGCCAGGCCCTGCTCGTTCTCTCCAACATCCCGTTTGCGATGATCGGCGGCATCTTCGGCCTGCTACTGGCCGGAGAATATCTTTCGGTGCCCGCCTCGGTCGGTTTCATCGCCCTCCTCGGCATAGCGGTGTTGAACGGTGTCGTCATGGTGACTTACTTTAACCAGTTGCTTGCACGTGGCCTGCCGGTCGCCGAAGTCGTGGTTGAAGGCGCCAAACGCCGCCTGCGACCAGTCTTGATGACCGCCAGCATTGCCGCCTTTGGTCTGCTGCCAATGCTCTTTGCCAGCGGCCCCGGCTCGGAAGTACAGCGCCCGCTGGCGATTGTGGTTATTGGCGGTTTATTGACGTCGACCGCGCTCACCCTGGTGCTGCTGCCCATCCTCTTCCGCCGCTTTGGTGTCAAACGCACCGCGAATTTTTCGGAGGGAAATCATGTCTGATGTCCTGCTCTCACTAACCTTGCCCAACGACGTCGCCCAGCATGTTGAAGACTTGCTGCTTTCGCGGCCCGATCTCGTCCGTGGCTTTACCGCCAGTCAGGCCGAAGGCCACGGCAGCGTCATCAAGCTGGTCGAACCCGGCGAACTGGTCAGCGGCCATTCGCCACGCACCCAGATCCGCATGGTCGGCCCCGAGGAACAAATGCGTGCTGTCTTGGTTTTGATCAAAGCCAGCCTCCCGCACGCCAATATTTTCTATTGGCTGGTCCCGGTCATTGAAATGGGGCGCCTGTGAAATATCTCGTTCTAATCGCGCTCGCCGGCATAGGCGGCACCAGCTTTGCCGCCGAAGTGACGCCCAATGCCACCCCCAACCTGCCGCCTGCCGAGATCGTCGCCCGCGTATTGCGCGCCAACCCAGGGGTACAGGCCGCCGGCAGTCAGTTACAGGCTGAACAAGCCAACCGTAACCGGCTGGAAGCCGGGCAATATGAATGGAACGTTCGCCTCGGCGGCCAGCAGCGCAAAACCTATCCGAACAACAACCCGAATGAACGCTTCAGCGAATGGAACGCCGCGCTCGAACGCCCGCTGCGCTTGCCCGGCAAGGCGGCACTTGATGCCGAACTGGGTGCTGCTGGCGTCGCCTTGGCCGAAACAGCACAGGGCGATGCGCTACATGAAACCAGCCGTTACCTGCTCAAATCCTGGTTTGTCTGGCTCAGGGAAGGGGCCACCGCAACACAATGGAGCGAACAACTAACGCTGCTCGACCAGCAAACCAAATCAGTCAAACGCCGGCAGCAATTGGGCGATGCTGCACGGCTGGAAAGCATACAGAGCGAAGCCGCACTTGCCCAGGCCGAAGCCCAGCTGACCCAGGCCAAAGTCCGCGAGCGCAGCGCCGCCGAGGAATTGCGCCGCCGCTTCCCCGGCCTGCCGCTCGACAAACCCGAACGCATTGCCGAACCGACGGCTATCGCCGGTAGCGAACAGGACTGGCTGGATGCAATCCTCAAAGAAAGCCATGAACTGGGTGTCGCCCGCGGCGAAACGCAAAGAGCCCAGGCCCAGGCCGGGCGCGCCAGCCGTGACCGGATGCCCGATCCCACACTTGGCGTCCATGTTTCCAGCGAACGTAGCGGCGAAGAAAAAATCCTCGGCGCTTACATCAGCATTCCGTTGCCCGGTGGCGCTCGCCGCTCAGCCAGCGATGCGGCATACGCCCAAGCCAATGCGGCAACATTCCGCGAAGCGGGCGCCTTGCAAAAAATCACCGCCGAATCTGCTGCGCTCTACCACTCGGCCAATGCCGCCCTGGCCACCTGGCAAGCCAGCCGCAACGCCGCCGAAAGCCTAACCCGCGCCGCCAACATGACCACCCGCGCCTACCAGCTGGGCGAAGGCAGCCTCAATGAACTGCTTGCAGCCCGTCGCCTGGCCAACGAAGCCCAACTCGCAGCCCGCCTGTTGCAGCTGGAGGCGCTTGAACTACGTTACCGCCTGCTGCTGGATGCTCACCAGCTTTGGGACTTTGACTGAAACAAAGCGGCCAATGCCTCACTGAGTTTTTTTCATGAGCAAGACTTGGGCGATAATCACGTTCGTCAAATTCAACGGCCTGCCCCATGCTCCGCTCCCCATTGCTCTTGCTTGCGCTTCCCATTCTTCTCACCGCCTGCGGCGAGCCGGAAGACACCCGCCCCGGACAACCCGTAGCCCACCGTCGGGCTGCCTTCAAGGAAATTCTCAAGAGCTTTGAGCCGATGGGATTGCAACTGCGTAATCAGCGCTATGACGAGAAACAATTTTTGGTGCTGGCCAACAATCTGAATAAAGCCAAAGAAGCGCCTTGGTCGCATTTTGCGCCCGACACAAATTACCCTCCTTCAAAGGCCAAGGCTGCCGTTTGGAGTGAACCAGAGAAATTCGAGACCAGCCGCCAGTCATTTTTCAAGGCAGCCGAGGCGTTGGCAGTCGCGGCTGAAAGCCGTGATCAAAAGCAGATCACCATTGCCTACGAGGCTTTGCACGACACCTGCCGCACCTGCCACAAGAGTTTCAAGGAATAACACACCAACCTGACAGGGTCTAACAGCCCTGCCCGTCACCTGCCCGCGAAAAACCAAACCCGCCACCGCGCGACGGCAGGATACAGATGCGTACCGCCATGGATTTTGCCGAGCGGTTTAGATCCGGCGGAAAGGGGCTGAACGGTGCAGCGCGGTCTACCACGGCTTTGATGAAGGCGATCTCTTCACCCTGATCGGCGGCATTCAACACGACGAATGATTTCAAGGTGCCATCGGGATTGATCCGGAATTGCACTGCAGCTGTCCGCACACCACGGCTTCTCGGATCATTCTTGACATAGGCCGAGCTGCGGTTCAGGTTTTTGAGCAGCCCCTCAAAATAAAGCTCAAGGCTGAACGGATCGGGTTCTGGCGAATTGGGGCGGCGCTCAAGGGTGAGTAGCTCTGACTTTTCCTGCCGCGCCGTCTGTCGCGCATCCTCGCGCGCCATTGCCAGCGAACGCTGTGCCAGCGTCGGCTTGGGTTTTGCCTTGGCTTCGCTGGCCAGTTCATTGAGAAAATCATTCATTTCCGCCTTCTCGGCGACCGTCCATTTTGGCGTACTTTGAACGGTTGACCGTGACGGTTGCTGAATCGCCATCACCCGCGGTCGCGCCTGCGGCTTGTTTGGCGTCTTGGCCTGCTTTTTTGGCGGTTCTGGCAGCCGTGGTACGGGTGTTTCAACCGGCACCGGCTTGCGTGCCAGGCTCGCCTCAATACGCGGCAAGGGGCTGCCCTGCTTCGGCTTTTGATTATTGACGAACAAAATCAGGCCATGAATTGCCAGAGAAACCACCACGGCAACAGCCAGAGCACGCCGTTCGAGTGGGTTTTCCGGAAAAGTCATCGGTCGCATTCTAAGCCACCTTGAACCGCGCAGAAGTTAAGCTGCGTTAAGCCGTGCTTAAGATTCAGCTAACGAACCCTTAAGGCTGGCCGCCTAAACTTCTCCTCCATGAACTCAACAAGGAGAAGAACAATGAGAACAATCGCCACCCTCGGCCTGCTGCTGATCAGCATCGCCGCCCAGGCAGAAACGCCGCAACAGATTCGCCAGATTTATGCGACGGAAGCCGCCGCCCAGCAAGCCGGTTTTACGCCTTCTGCCAAACGGGGGGAAACACTCTTTCGCCAGCGCTTTGCGCTCAACGACAAGATGCCGGCCTGCACCAGTTGCCACACCGACAGCCCGCTCAATATTGGCCAACATGCAGTGACTGGCAAATCCGTCAAACCACTGGCCGTCGCCACCAATGCCGAGCGCTTTGCCGACGCGGCCAAGGTGGAAAAATGGTTTGGTCGCAACTGCAAGGAAGTCGTTGGCCGTGCCTGCACGCCGGCTGAAAAGGCCGATTTTGTCACCTACATGAGTGAGGTTCGCTGAAATGAAACGTTTAGCCTTGATTGCTCTCCTCGGCTGCACCTTGCCGGCTTTCGCTGACCGTATGCCGTTACCGGCCAACACGCCCGCCAGTTTCAAGAACGAATGCGGTAGTTGCCACCTCGCCTATCCGCCGGCCTTGCTCGCCGCCAAGGACTGGCAACGCACAATGGCCGGGTTGAAAGATCACTTTGGCACAGAGGCTACGGTCGACGCCAAAACGGGGATCGAAATTGCCGCCTTTCTCGAACGCAATGCCGGCAATCCCGACAAGCTGGGTTCTGCCGGTGAGCCGCCACGCATCACGCAGACCGCCCGCTTTGTGCGCAAGCACCGCGAAGTATCGGCCAAAACCTGGCGCGATCCACGCATCAAGTCAGCGGCCAATTGCGAAGCCTGCCACCGTGGCGCAGCCAATGGCAGTTTTAGCGAGCACGAAATCACCATGCCTTCAGGGTTGAGGTAATCATGCAAAAAATTCTCGTCTGGGACTGGCCGGTGCGCCTCGGTCACTGGCTTATGGTTGGCGGGTTTTGTCTCGCCTGGCTGACGGCGGAGAGCGAAACCTTTCGTTTGGTGCACGTCATTTCCGGCGCCATCGTCCTCGGTGTTGCCACCTTTCGCCTGCCCTGGGGCTTTATTGGTTCGCGCTACGCCCGCTTCTCTGAATTCGTGCGCGGGCCTACGGCGGTCAAGGATTATCTGAGCAGTATTCTCAAACTGGAGCCGGCACACCACGTTGGCCACAATCCGGCGGGTAGCTGGGCCATCGTCATTCTGCTTGGCCTTGGCATCCTGACCAGTCTGGCCGGTTGGGCGATTTACAACGACATTGGCGGGCATTTGCTGGAGGAACTGCACGAAGGCCTGGCGACGTCGATGTTGATCGTGGTTTTGATTCACCTGGCCGGCGTTTTTTCGGGCAGCCTGCTGCATGGTGAAAATCTGGTTCGCGCCATGCTCACCGGCGTCAAGAATGGTTTGCCGGAAGAGGCCATTGCCTCCGCCCGCCCGCTTGCTGCTGTCCTGCTGTTAGTCTGGGTTGCGGCTGCCGGCTGGTTCATAGCCAACTGATAGAATCCTGCCATGCGCATCCTGCTTGTTGAAGACGACCCCCAGCTTGGCGACGGCCTGACCATCGGCCTGCGCCAGGGTGGTTTTGCCGTCGATTGGGTACGCGACGGCCATGCTGCCGACTCGGCGCTGCAATCCGAAACCTTCGACCTCGTGGTGCTTGATCTCGGCCTGCCGCGCCTCTCCGGCATGGAGGTGCTTGGCCGCGCACGAGGGCGGGGCCAGACCGTACCCATCCTCATTCTGACCGCCCGAGACGCGACCGGCGACAAAGTGTCCGGACTCGATGCCGGCGCCGACGACTATCTGGTCAAACCCATCGACCTCGACGAACTCAGCGCCCGCATCCGCGCCCTGACCCGGCGCAGTGCCGGTCGTGCTGCGCCGCTATTAACACATGGCGAACTCGCCCTCGACCCGGCGGCACATACCGTCACCCTGGCCGGCCAGCCGGTGGAACTATCAAGCCGTGAATTTTCGTTGTTGCAAATGCTCCTCGAAAGCGCCGGCCGCGTCCTGACCCGCACCCAACTCGAACAATCCATGTATGGCTGGCGTGACGAGCCGGACAGCAACGCGCTGGAAGTCCACATTCACCACCTGCGTAAAAAGCTGGGCAGCGATCTGATCCGCACCCTGCGCGGGGTCGGTTACACCATCGCCAAGTGAATACCATCTGGTTCTCTCTGCGCCGTCGCCTGCTCGGCCTGCTACTCGGCGGTGTCGCCATTGCCTGGCTGGTGACGATGGTTTTCAGCTACATCGACGCACATCACGAAGTTGATGAGCTTTTCGATGCCCAACTCGCCCAGGCCGCCCAAACCCTGCTAGGGCTGGCCGGCCACGACGAAGGCGACGACATTGCCGAACTCGGCGACATCGCTCACAAATATCAACGCCGCCTGCGTTTCCAGATCTGGAGCAACGATGGCAAGCTCTTGATGCGCTCAAAAAATGCGCCCGAAACGGCGTTGACCGTAACCAATGGTTTTTCCGAAACCAGTCACCGTGACGAAGGCCATTGGCGCCACTTCAGCCAGTGGAATAGCAACCATAGCCTGCAGGTGCAAGTCAGCGAAAACCACCACATCCGTGACGACCTTATCGGCCACATCGCCTGGCGCCTGTTGCTGCCGGCGCTCTTTGGCCTGCCCTTGATCGGCCTTTGGGTCTGGCTGGCAACCCGGCAAGGCTTGTCCTCACTCGATGGCATTGCACGGCAAATCGCCAGCCGCGAACCACAGCAGTTGCAAGCGCTCAACCCGGCCACAGCCCCCGAAGAAATCCGCACCATGCTGGAAGCAATCAATGGCCTTTTTCAACGTGTTGCCACAACACTCGATGCCGAGCGCCGCTTCACTGCCGATGCCGCCCACGAGCTACGCACGCCACTCGCCGCGCTACAGGCTCAATTGCAGGTTGCTTTGCGAGCAAGGGATGACGACGAGCGCGAGCGCTCACTAACACAACTGCAACACGGCCTGACCCGCGCCTCGCATCTGGTCGACCAAATGCTGCAACTGGCGCGCCTCGATCCGGAATCCAGCCTGCCTGACACGCAGCAGGTCGACCTGGCGATACTGGCCGAAGAAATCTGCGCCGAACTCGGCACCGCCATTCTCGACAAGAATCTCGATTTCGACCTACAGGCGACGCCGGGCTGCACCATCACCGGCCAGCCCGACTGGCTCTGCGTCTTGATGCGCAATCTGGTGGATAACGCCATTCGCTACACGCCGCCGGGCGGGAAGATTGTTGTCAGTTTGAGCGAGGAACAAAACAGCTATCGCTTCACCGTCAGTGACAATGGGCTGGGCATCCCGGCAGAAGAGCGGGATGCCGTTCTGCGCCGCTTTCATCGTCTGAATCACCAGGAGCAACCGGGCAGCGGCCTGGGCTTATCCATCGTTACGCGCATCGCCGAATTGCATGGCGCGCATCTTGAACTCGGCGATGGCGAAGCTGCAAGGGGCCTGAGTATTTCGGTAATTTTCAGAAAGGCCTGATCACGCCTTGGCGTCAACGCCGGTTTGAAGCATGCGCATATCGGGTGTTTTGACCAGCGAGTTTGCGGCATTGCCAAGGGTTGAAAGCTGGGTAGCCACATCATGCGCAGCGGCCAGGATCAATTCGCCACCGTCAAAAGCACCGACAGCCTTTTGATCAAAATCGGAAATTTCCTGCTGCAGGCTGCGTTGGCGGTCACCCTCAACGCCTTCCATTGCGCCAACGCGCAATACCGTTTCATCGGCCACATGCCGCGCCCGCTCGCGCGATTCCGGCGAGAGGGTCTGGGTGGTCGAGGACAGGCGGTCAAGTTTCATGGTGTGCGCTCCTGTCCTCAACTACGGCATATTGCCGTGCTGACTTTAGAGCGCGCCGAAAACCTTCTTCAGCAGATCACTACCGGCACCCACCGGGTTGGAACGCAATTTTTTCTCTTCCTCGGCGATCATCAGGAACAGGCCATCCATCGCTTTTTGCGTCACATACGCATCAATATCGGCATCTTTCTTGTCGACCAGACCGGCGCTCGCGGCTTTGCCGGCGAAGCTGTTGTATTGCTCGGCCAACTGAAGTTTCTTGGTTGAAGCCTGGACGATGGGTGTGAATTTCTTCGTCAGCTGATCGGTCGACGTGCGCTTGAAATATTGCGTCACGCTATCCTCGCCACCGGTCAGAATGCCCTTGGCGTCCTGCACGCTCATTTTCTTGATCGACTCGGTCAGAATCGGCTTGGCCTCGGCAACCGCCTGCTCGGCCGCGTGATTCATCGTATTGGTCAGCTCATCCGCCTGTTTGCCCAGACCGAACATGCGCAGGCCGGATTCGGCTTTTTGCAGGTAACCGGGTAGCGGAATTTTGACCTTGCTGTTGCCCAGAAAGCCACCATCCTTGCCCAGCGAGGCAACTGCGTAATCCGCACCTTTCGCTAGCGCTTCCTTGACACCAGCACTGGCATCACCGGTCGAAATGGCATCGAGACCCGCCGCTTGGGCAAGTGTTGCGGTCAACGAGAAAAACAGGGCAAAAATTGTCGGGCGCAGTTTCAACATGGGGTTTCCTTGGCTGAGGTTTAAACGATGTCGAGGTGACCAATGCCGCTGGTCAGATCGCGATCCTTGGAGTCTTTGCCATGCAATTTGATCTGCAGACGCAAATCGTTGAGCGAGTCGGCATTGCGCAGGGCATCTTCGTAACTGATCTTGCCGGCCTCGTAGAGATCGAACAGCGCCTGGTCGAAAGTCTGCATGCCCAGTTCGCGTGATTTCTTCATGATCTCCTTGATCTCCTGCACTTCACCCTTGAAGATCAGGTCAGAGATCAACGGCGAGTTGAGCATGATTTCAATCGCCGCCATGCGCCCCTTGCCATCCTTTTTCGGGATCAGGCGCTGCGAAACCAATGCGCGCAGGTTGAGCGACAAATCCATCAACAACTGGTGACGACGCTCTTCCGGGAAGAAGTTGATAATCCGGTCAATCGCCTGATTGGCACTATTGGCGTGTAGCGTGGCCAAACAAAGGTGGCCGGTTTCAGCAAAGGCGACGGCGTAATCCATCGTCGCGCGATCACGGATTTCGCCCATCAGGATGACATCCGGCGCCTGACGCAGGGTGTTCTTCAGTGCCGGGCCCCAGTCGTCCGTATCCACCCCGACTTCGCGCTGGGTGACGATGCAGTTCTTGTGCTCGTGGGTGTATTCAATCGGGTCTTCAATCGTGATGATGTGGCCGTAACTGTTCTCGTTGCGGTAATCGACCACCGCCGCCAGCGACGTGGTTTTACCGGTACCGGTGCCGCCAACGAAGATGATCAGACCGCGCTTGGTCATCGCCAGATCCTTGAGCACCGGCGGCAGACCCAGATCATCAATTTTCGGGATCGTCATGTTGATCGTCCGGCAAATGACGCCGATACGACCTTGCTGAACAAAGGAATTGACCCGGAAGCGGCCTATGCTTGCCGGCGAAATGGCGAAATTGCATTCCTTGGTCGCTTCAAACTCCGCAGCCTGGCGATCATTCATGATCGAGCGCGCCAACTCGGCGGTGTGCTGCGATGAAAGCACCTGATTGGAGACCGGCGTCACCTTGCCATCAATCTTGATCGCTGGCGGAAAACCCGCGGTGATGAAGAGGTCGGAGCCTTTCTTCTGCGCCATCAGGCGCAAAAGATCGTGCATGAATTTCATTGCCTGATCGCGTTCCATACGCTTCCTTGTAGTTTTATCAGTTCGCCGGATTAGCCGGGGAACGAATCCTTGTTGGCCGCCTTGTTACGCGCTTCAGCACTCGACACCAGATTGCGCCGCACCATTTCGAGCAGGTTCTGATCCAGCGTCTGCATGCCGACATTCTGGCCAGTCTGGATCGCTGAATACATCTGCGCGACCTTGTTTTCGCGAATCAAGTTGCGGATAGCCGGCGTGCCGATCATGATTTCGTGCGCGGCGACCCGGCCTGAACCATCCTTTGTTTTGAGCAAGGTCTGCGAAATGACGGCACGCAGCGATTCGGAAAGCATTGAACGCACCATTTCCTTTTCCGCCGCCGGGAAGACGTCGACGATACGGTCAACTGTCTTTGCCGCCGACGAGGTGTGCAGGGTGCCAAACACCAGGTGGCCGGTTTCTGCCGCGCTCAGGGCAAGGCGGATGGTTTCCAGGTCGCGCATTTCGCCAACCAGCACCACGTCCGGATCTTCACGCAGAGCTGAGCGCAGTGCGTTGGAGAAGGACAGGGTATGCGGGCCGACTTCACGCTGGTTGATCAGGCATTTTTTCGACTCATGAACGAATTCGATCGGGTCTTCAATCGTCAGAATGTGACCATATTCGTTTTCATTAACGTGGTTCACCATTGCCGCCAGCGTCGTCGATTTGCCGGAACCGGTCGGGCCGGTACACAGCACGATACCGCGTGGATACTCTGAAATATCCTTGAAAATCTTCGGGCAATTCAGTTCTTCCAAGGTCATGATCTTGGTCGGAATCGTCCGGAATACGGCCGCTGCACCCCGTTGCTGATTGAAGGCATTAACCCGGAAACGCGCCAGATTGGGAATCTCGAAGGAGAAGTCGCACTCCAGTGTTTCTTCGTAAATCTTGCGCTGGCCGTCATTCATGATGTCGTACACCATGCCGTGCACATCCTTGTGCTCCATCGCCGGCAGATTGATGCGGCGTACATCACCGTGCACCCGGATCATCGGCGGCACACCCGAGGATAGGTGCAAGTCGGAAGCCTTGTTTTTTACACCAAAGGCAAGCAGTTCGGTGATGTCCATGCGGATCGTCCTTTAAGCGCGAGGGGCGCGTGTATACTGGGGATAGACTACATTCCAAAGGATTATGAGCGCAATCGCCACCAACCTGCAAGCCGTCCGGGAACGCATTGCCAAGGCAGCGCGAGCAGCCGGTCGCGAGCCAGGTGAGATCATGCTGCTGGCCGTCAGCAAAACCAAACCGCTGGCCGACATTCTTTGCGCGGCGGAGGCAGGTCAGACAGCATTCGGCGAAAACTACGCGCAGGAAGGCGTCGACAAGATGACTGTTGCGGTCGACCGCAATTTAAGCTGGCATTTTATTGGCCCGCTGCAAAGCAACAAGACGCGCCTGGTCGCCGAACATTACGCTTGGGTGCACTCCATCGAGCGCCTGAAAATTGCTGAACGCCTTTCCGCACAGCGCCCGGCGCATCTGCCGTCGCTGCAGGTTTGCGTGCAGATCAATGTTTCCGGCGAAGCCAGCAAAAGCGGTTGCGCCCCACAGGATGCGCTGGCGCTCTGCCAGGCCATCAGCACCCTGCCTGGGCTCAGCCTGCGTGGCCTGATGGCAATCCCGGAAGCCAGCGACGACCCCGCTGCACAGCGTGCACCCTTCCGCCAGTTGCGGGAAATTGCAGATTCCATACGGGCGGCCGGCGTGCCACTCGACACCCTTTCCATGGGCATGTCCCATGATCTTGAAGCAGCCATTGCCGAAGGCGCGACCATTGTTCGCATCGGCACGGCAATATTTGGCGAGAGAAACTATTCATGAAAATCACCTTTCTTGGCGGCGGCAACATGGCCAACGCCCTCATCGGCGGCATGCTCAAACAAGGCTTTGTGGCGGCGGATATTCACGTTATAGACCCCGGTGCCGAGGCTCGCGCCAAACTGAACGAGGCTTACGCAGTTAATTGCTACGCCAGCGCCGCAGATGCTCCCGCCGAACCTGATGTATTGCTGCTGGCCGTCAAACCGCAGCAGATGAAAGATGCGGTCGACCCGCTCGTTGGCCGACTGGGCAACGCCGTCGTCGTCAGCATCGCCGCCGGGCTCGATATGGCGGCGCTCTCACGCTGGCTCGGCGGTCACCGCAAGATCGTCCGCTGCATGCCTAACACGCCGGCCCTGATTGGTGCCGGCATCACCGGCCTTTGCGCCTTGCCGGAAGTCAGCGCCAGCGAACGCGATGCTGCCGAGCGCGTGCTGCGCGCCGTCGGCACCACCGTCTGGATTGCCAACGAAGCGCAGATGGATGGCGTCACCGCGCTTTCCGGCAGCGGCCCGGCCTATGTTTTCCTGTTCATCGAAGCCATGCAACAAGCGGCCGCCGATTTGGGCTTCACGCCGGAGCAAAGTCGCCAACTGGCGATTGAAACGGTTCAAGGCGCCGCCGCCCTCGCCGCTCAATCGAGCGAACCAGCCTCAGTTTTACGTGAGCGCGTCACCTCGAAAGGCGGCACGACCGAAGCCGCACTCAACACAATGGCCGACATGGGCGTCAAAGCAGGCATCGTCGCTGGCGTCAAAGCCGCTCAGGCACGCGGCCAGGAACTTGGCAA
>ERZ724523.178-NODE-178-length-36721-cov-4.430290_pt1 | contig 36721 bp, 22 predicted proteins | sample MGYA00376056_ERZ724523 | MGnify/ENA primary metagenome ERZ724523 (study PRJEB28724, sample SAMN07190888) | wastewater metagenome | isolation source: influent of sewage treatment plant in Hong Hong | place: USA: Christiansburg, Virginia | collected 2016-03-01 ... | reverse complement strand
CTTTTTGTCGGTTCTTTCGTCGGTCAGAACGATTCGCAGCCGAGGATTCAGAAACGACAGCTCGCGCAGCCGCTGATGCAGCGTCTCGTACGAGTATTCCACCTTGGTGAAGATCTCGACGTCGGCCTTGAACGTCACCTGGGTACCGTTTTTCGTCGACACTCCGCCCTCGACCAGCGGCGTCACCGGTGCCCCACGATGGTATTCCTGGCGATAGATTTTGCCGTTGCGGTGGATCTCCAGCTTGAGCCACTCAGACAGCGCGTTTACCGCCGAAACACCGACGCCGTGCAGACCTCCCGAGACCTTGTAGCTCTTCTTGTCGAACTTTCCGCCGGCGTGTAGCACCGTCATGATGACTTCCGGCGTCGGCCTATTTTCCGTCGGATGCATATCCGTCGGCATGCCACGACCGTCATCGATGACGGTCACTGAGTTATCGGTGTGAATGATCACATCGATGTTCTTGCAGTGACCAGCCAGGGCTTCGTCGACGGAGTTGTCGACGACCTCGTAGACCATGTGGTGAAGACCGGTTCCATCGTCGGTGTCACCGATGTACATGCCCGGACGCTTACGCACAGCGTCCAGCCCTTTAAGAACCTGGATGTTCTCGCCGGTGTAGGTATCTTTCGCGGGGGCAGCGGTGCCGCTGTCGCTCTCCGCCGGATTTCCGGCCTTTTCACTCGTCGCAGACAACGAAAGCTCCTCGATTTGCCTAGCAGCCGGACTCTACCTGGCCGCCAAAAGAGGTCGCAACGTAGCACATGTTTCCCTATACCGCGCCCTTTTTCACGACGGCTCAATCTCTGAACCCACCATGTGCGCAGAACCGGCCAGGATGCCTCCTTGGGCCATCCTCATGTCGAGTCGGTCTTGATCGAGTTTTACGTACTCCGGGCTCGTCGTGGTGATGAACACCTGGCTGGGCATAGCCCGCAAAAAATCGAACAAGTACCCGTTGCGCTGGGCATCTAGCTCGCTCGACACATCATCGAGCAGCAGCACCGGAGGATCTCCATGCAAGAAGAACAGGTGCTGAATCTCGGTGATTTTTAGGGCCAGCACGAGCGCTCTGATCTGTCCTTGGCTGGCATGTAGGGCTGCCTCTCGTCCGTCGAGGCTGATCTGCATGTCATCGCCGTGGGGTCCGCTGTGGGTAAAGCCCCGCATTCGGTCTCTGCGACGGTCACGCTCGAACTGCTCTTGCAAGATGCCCACCAGCTCGTTCGCGCTGGCGGCTTCGACGTCGCGACTGCTGACCTTGGCTTGATAAGCGAGGCTGGCGCACAGTCCACTCCGACTGATCCGGTCAAACGTCGCCTCGACCTGAGGAGCAATCGTGCGCAGATAGTGTCGACGACGATCGATGATTCGGGCCCCGGCGTGAGCAAGCTGCTGGCTGTAGACCTCAAGCATCGTTTCGGAATCGCCGCTCGCTGCTTCCGTCGCTATTTCTCCGTCGCTGATCGCAGCTGTTACTCGGGATGGTCGACGCATTCCGGCCGAAACCAACATGCTACGGAGCACCGCGTTGCGGCTCTTCAGCAGCAGCTCATAGGTCCGTACCTCGTCGAGATAGCCCGGACAAGTGTTCCAAATCGCCCGGTCCAAAAACCGTCGCCTCTCCTCCGGTGATCCCTTGGGAAGCAGCAAGTCTTCAGGTGCAAACAGAACGACGTGGACACCCTGGAAATAGTCGCTGCTACGCGCTGACTTTCCGTCACAGAGCGTCACTTTTCGGCTGGGCCTAGTGAGGATTTGAATGGCCAGTCGTCGCTCGACCTCGGCGTGACAGATGCTTGCTACGACCTCGGCCTTATCGGTCCCGAATCGAACCAAGTCATCTAGTCGACTCCGTCGAAAAGATCTCTGGGTGGCGAGTAGGAAAATCGACTCGAGCAGGTTGGTCTTGCCCTGCCCGTTGTCGCCAAAGATGACGTTGAACCGTGGGTGAGGACGATAATCGACGTCGCGCAGGTTGCGGAAGTCGCGGGTATGTAGGCTACGGACCAGCAAGCGCTCACAGGCGCATGGGCATGATCACGCCGAGGTACTGGTTGCCAACGCCCTGCTTTTCGTCGAGAGGTCGCAGCACTCCCGGATCGAGATCACCGTTGAGCTCAAGCTGGACCTCAGGCGTATCCATCTCCGACAACAGCTCAATCATGTACTTGGCGTTAAAGCCGATGTTGCACTCCGGGCCTTCGTAGTTGACGTCTAGCTCTTCGCGGCCTTGGCCCAGGTCGGGATTGTCCGACTCGATGCGCATCACACCGCTCACGATGCCCATCCGCACGCCCCAGGTCTTCTCGGAGGCCACCAGCACGATACGCTTGAGCGCGTCAAACAGCGCCGCACGCTGGACTACCACCCGTCGCTGATGATCTCGCGGAATCACCTGCTCATAGGGAGGAAAGCTCGCCTCAGTGATGCGCACCGACAGCACAGTCGCACCGGTACGAACAAAGAAGTACTGGTTGTGGGTGGCAATCTCGACGTTGCCACCGCTGCCTTCGAGAGCTCGGCGAATTTCCATCAGACCTCGCCGAGGAATGACGACTCCCGGCATGAGCTTCGGCGCACCCGGCAGGGGACGCTCGCATTTCGACAGACGGTGACCATCCGTCGACACCATGCGGGCAAAAGCACGATCTCCCTCACCATCACACTCGAGCAGCACTCCGTTGAGATGGCTCCGTGTCTCGTCAGCGGAAATCGAAAAGAAGGTTTTGGCAATCAGGTCGCGTAGCACCGCTCCGTCGACTCGATGGAACTTTACATCGCGGTGAGGAGGCAGCTTCGGAAAGTCGCGATCGGGCAGACCAACGACCTTGTAGTTTGCCTTGCCGCTCGACAGCTCGGCGTAGTTGTTATCCGCTCGGCGCAGGCTCAGCTTGTCGCTCGGCAGCGACTTGACGATGTCGTGCAGGTGTTTGGCTGAAGCGGTCAGTCCACCCTCGCTCTGCACTTCACAAGGCAGCTCGGTGGTGACGGTGAGGTTCAGGTCGGTGGCAGCCACCAAAATCCGCTCATGGCCATCCGAGCGAAGTAGCACGTTGGCAAGGATGGGCATGGTCGACTTTCTGTCCGCAATGCCCTGCGCGTAGTACAGCGCTTGGAGGAACGCTGCTTTCTCGATTCTGAACTCCATCTGTTTCTCCAACCTGTTGGGTAAATGAGACCTGGGGCACAGGGTTCTACCTGATCTGGATCACTAGATATAGATCCAATTCGTAACCGTATTCGGGCCTGTGAATTTCTGGAAAACTACCCTAAGTCCTTGGAAATCAAGCACATCGCCTGTGGATGGATGTGTGGGACACTGTGGATAAAGTACCGAGTCTTCCACAGCAGGTGGTTTCTCCCACTTCATCCACTGCCCAAATCAGAGGGTTACCCACAATGTTATCCACAGCCCCACGCCAAGGTCGCTTTCATACCGCAGGTGGCAAGGTTTCGGCAAGGGTGGCAGTTTGCACTGTTAGAGAGAGCTGGAAGTCGGCACAGTGATCGACACCAGAGGATAGGCGACGGAGATGATGGGCAGGATGTTCAAGATAGGGCGCAGAACGTTCGGGTTGGGTTTGGTGGTTGCACTGGCATCGACGGTGAGCTGCTCTAAGCTGTTTTTGGAGAATCCGCTCGAACCGGGCGTGTACGGAAGCAGCGAAAAGGAACTGCTTCGACTGTGGACAGACGTGCTCACGGCGGCGAAGCGGGATGACCGACAGCGACTTGTCGAGATGATGGCCTCGATGAAGATGTCGCCTGAGGAGCTGGGGATGCTGATTGGGCAGGATAAGGCTCGACGGTTTTGGCCCCGCTATGAGCTGCTCGCCAAGCCCCTGCTCGGACCGGCTGCGGCGGAGCTAGTGGCCAGCATCTACGAACATCATTACGACGACGTCGAGGTGACCCGAGTCGACACCTTGTCCGCCGAGAAGCAAAGTGACACCGAGAAAGTGATCCAACGAGCCCTGGTGCAGCCGACCCCGGTTTATCGAGTGCGCATCGTCCGCAAAGGCCATCCCTACGCCATTCGGTACGACTTTTTCGTATACCAGCACGGCTTCTGGAAAACCGGTCGAGAGCTGGGCAAGTTCCTCGAACCGCCACCACCACTCAATTCGCCAGAGCTGCCAGTGAAGATCGCCCCACCGCCAGCGCAAAGAGATGGTGGTACGCCGATTGTCAACTAACGAGAGGCCGAGAGGTTGACGTCGACCGATCGCGTGCGTATGCTGCCTTTGCCCTTGGTTGCTCCCCAGTTCGGGGGCGTAACGGTTTCGACGGGGGTGATCTGAGTAGACGGTTGCGTGTCGAGGATTCGTTACCTCGTAAATCCAGCGGAAAAATCAGAAACGCGAACGATAACGCGTACGCTCTCGCTGCTTAATAACCAGACAGAGAGCCGCTCCCCTCGGGTAGTTCTCGCGACTTGAGACGGGGTGTCAAAATAAACGAGATAGCTCCCTCGGCTTTCACCGCGAGGATGGCGAAACCAAAGGTGAAATAGCCCAAGGGATTCTATGTCGGTGGAGGGTTTCAGCGGGTGAATCAAACACCGACTACACACGTAGTGGCCCCTGCCAAGCACTTTCGGACCCGGGTTCGACTCCCGGCGCCTCCAATAGGCCTCACCGATGCCAACTAGCTGGTGTCGGTGGGGCTTTTTTTATGGCTGCGCGGATGGCTGGCTGGAAGGCGTTGCGACCTGTCGAGGTTTGCGACTGGGCCAGAACATGATGAGCGCTCCGCCCACGGTGAGGCCGATTCCAGCACCAACGAGTCCACCGCCAATCGCAGCGGTGTTGTAGAGCAGCTCACAGGGGGTGCCGCTGGACGGGGCAGGATTGTCGCCGCACGAACCGTTTTGCGAGAGAGCAGCAATACCAAGCCCGGTCAGCGTGACTCCCGTTACCAACCCGACACCACCAAAGATCCAGCGCAGGTTGCGAGAACGGGCCGACTCGCCTGGAATCGTGGTGAGCACAGGTGGTGGAGGGGGCGGCGGCGGCGCTCGTCTGAGAAGATCAGCCGTGATCTGAACCGTCGATCCTGGGGCGACCGCGACCTTGGATTGATAAGGCTCATGGTCGGTTAGTTCGATGGTGACGACATGACTGCCCGAAAGTGTTACTCGCGAAAGCGGCGTTGCGCCGAGAACTCGACCATCGACCGAGACGGTGGCCGATGGAGGATTGGATTCGATCTGAAGCGTGCCGCGAGGACGGCTGAGTGCGATCTGAAACAGCCGACGGGTGAGAGAGAGCGTTGCACTACCTAAGACCTCGGTGGCGATGGTTTCTTCCAGGTGAGCGGCGTGTAGACCACTGGCCAAATCGAGCAGATCCGCCATCACTGTGATGCCGGTAGACGCATCTTGGGACTTGAGCGAATACGTGAGCTGGTAGCGGACCTCGGACTTTTGGGAAATGCGATCGAGGCACGGCTGATGCTGCAGACAGGAAGGAGACTCACCGCCGACGAGTTCTGCGACTTTGTCAGGTGGCAGGATGATCGCGTGCTCATTGCGGGCAGCAGCGATGATCGATTCCTCGACCTGTTTCTTTTGGTCATCCACTAGCCCTGACGCAGTGATCGAGAGGATCGCCAGCGAGTGGACGGTAAGTACGGCGATGAGCGAACCGGAGCTGCCAGCGGTCAGGTGCAGTTCTGCGGTGCGACCATCGGGAATCGTCAGCGGGTCGCTCTCTGAAGTGATGCCACGGGATTCGAGCCGATAACGATGTGGACCGGGTGCCAGCAGCAGCGGTCGATTGAGAGGAAGAGTTCCCACAAGTCGACCATCGATGAGGAGAAACGCTCCACTGGATCCAGCAACGGTCACTTCACTCACCGAAGGCGGAACAGCGAGCACTTGCTTGCGCAAAGAATCGGCGCTTTTCTCATCGGTTGCGGTCGCCCCGGTCTCCAAATAGCGACGATATAGATCGGCAGCGACGATGGATTGACCTTGAGCCTCGGCGACTTTGCCGAGTTGATACAAAAGCTCCGGGGTTGGTTTGATGCGAAAGGCTTGCTCCAGCAGCGGTTGGGCACGAGCTGGATCATTGGCGATGAGAGCCGCAGTGCCATCGGCCATCAGCTTGGCAAGCTTGTCAGCCAGCGGGCCCCGAGCCGGTTGCGGCATTGGACGATTGGGCAACGGCGGAGGAACGGCCGCGCACGGCCAAGCAGCGACCGTCATCGATAGCAGCACAGCCAGACTTGCTGAGCCGAGCCGCTGCGACCTGATCCTTAGGGGCATTGCCTCACGGGAGTGGTGAGGCCAGCGTAAATCGACATCACTTTGGACTTACCGCCACCCAGGCTGATGAGGTGCTCGCCCGGCGGCAGGAAGTACTCTTCGGTGAGCTTACATTTGCCCTCTTTGAGCGTGAATATCTGGATTCGGCCCATTCTGGGTGCAAGCTTGGCGACGGCAGCTCGTACTGCGGCAGCGGTCTCGGAGCGCTGGTGGGGAACGGGCAACGTCAGGTATTTGCCGTACTCATTCATTGCTTCGCGCCACTGACCTCGTGCGTCGTAGAGCCGAGCCTGCAAGTAGACCAGTTCGGACATAAGCTGGGGACGAGCCCCCATTCGGAGACCCACCCGACGGGCCCGCTCGATCAGGGTCTGGGCTTTGGCTAGCTCCTTACTGCGCAGTGCCTCGCTGGCATCGTGGACCAGTTGCTCGGTCAGCGTTCCCAGCAGCTTGACGGTGACGGTGGAACCAGCGTTGACCTGAACGTCTTGGCCGCCCCCAACCGACGTAATGCGATGCTTTCCGACGGAAAGCGAGATCGGCTTATCGGATACCAATTGAGGGGCTCCTTTGTCGATCTGCACCCTCACACCGTCTTCTCCAACGAGCTGCACAAAACCCGAGCCGCTTGACGACGGATTCGGATCTTTGGTCGCGGACGGCTCGCCCGGGACGGGGCCTTTGTTGGGAGTCTCCGCCTTGTCTGAGGTCTTGTCCGGCGCTTTCTCTGGCTTCTCAACGGGAGCTTTTTCAGTTAGCACCTGCGGATTTTGCTTTGCCAAGTCGCCCAGCAGTTGGTTGGCCCGCGACCGCACCAGCAGATCCGAGTCATTGCGAAGCGCCCGCAGCATCGGCAAAAACGAGGAGTCCTTCGTTCTTAGATAGAGGCTATGAGACACCTCGGCAGCTCGACGCCGAACCACCGCAGAGGGGTCGGTTGTGAGGCTAGGAAGCAGTTTTTTTGCCGCCCGTGCCGGCAGCTCCGAAATCGTCCCGAGCATCGCGTGTCGCTCTGCAACGCTGGTGCCCACCATCACACTCTGCGGCGGTGGCTCGACATCCTCACCAAGCTTGCTAAGTAGTCCGTACGCAACCACAGCGTCGAGATCCGATGAAATCGCCACCTCACGTAGGACGGGAATGGCTCGCTTGTTGCCCTTTTGGGCCAGCTTGCGAGCGGCGGCGAAGCGAACCTTGCTATCGCTGTCTTCGAGCGCTTTGGTGAGCAGCTCGTCGTCAGAGTCGCTGTTTTCGACCGCTTGGCGACGGACAGCAGCATCGCTCGATTGGGCACCGCCGCGCATGGCGGTGGCTTGGCTGCGGTCGCCCATACCGAGCAGCGCTCCACGCGCAGCCATCCGTTCTCGCTCGTCGTTAGACTGGAGGAGTTTGCTCACCCGTTCTGCTGCGATTTTCGGGGACTCCGCATCGCCACGTCGGATCAGCTCGGAGGACACCTTGCCCATCGCTTGGGCTGCTGCCACCCGTACGTCCTTGTCCGCATCGCTTAACCCAGTCGCCAGCGCGGTGAGTGCATCCTTGCCACCACGGTCGGCAAGCGCAACCACAGCACTTTTTCGCACATTCGCGGAGCGGTCCGAGAGCGCTTTGCGAAGGGCTTCCATGCTACCCCCACTCGACTCGCTCCCAAGGAGAAGTACGGCCAGCTCTCTGGTCGAGTCGCTGTTACTGCCGAGCGCTGCTTTGGCCCAGCCGAGCGATAGCTCCTCTGGAGGCGTCTGTGTTCCCGTCGCTAACAGTAGGATCGCCCCAGCGGTGGTGTAGCGCAGTCGCTTGCTGATGTTCCGTTCCCCGAGCACCAGAGCGAGTCGACTTGCGTTTTCGGACCTGCCCAGGTCGGCGAGTCCCTCGACGGCCACTTCGCGGGCGGTATCGGGCTGTTTGTCATCGCTACTGCTTTTTTCCAGCAGCACTTGCCCAGTGGTGTCACCAAGCTGGGCCAAGAATCGCACCGCTCTGAGCTGCTCGGGCCCATCAAACTGGGCATTGCGGTCCAGCCACTCTCGCGCTGTGCCATCGCCGAGCCGCACGAGCTGATAGGCCAGGCGCGCTTTGTCAGCGCTCTGCGCTTTGCCGTCGAATATCTGCCGTAGTTTGGCCAGTGCCTGCGTGTCGCCACCACGAGCCAACGAAAGCAGCAGCGGCACCATGGCGAGTTGCGGCTCCCCCATCGTTGCTTTTTGCAGCAGCGCCATCGCGCTCGAGTCACCTTGTTCTGCCAGACGCAGCGCCGACTCGACCTTAGTAAGTTCGTCGCTTTTGGCCAGCAGCGTGCGCAGTGTCTCGGGACCGCGAGGATTCGATAGCTTGCTGAGTGCCGCAGCGATTTCGACCGTGGTTCGCGGGGTGGTGCTCTTCTCCAGCGTCGACAGCAGATCCGGCTCCAGCGCCACCGCGCCGAGTTCACCAATGGTTTTGGCGGCGGAGGCTTGCACCGTTGGTTGTCCGTCACTGAGCAGCGGCTGTGCCAGCGCGCCAAAGCCCGAATCACGACTCAGCTCGATGGCTCGTAGTGCCAAGCTGCGCTCGGCCGGATCGCCCGCCACCAGACCCGCTTGAATGACCTTGAGCGCCTGTTCTCGTGCCTCAGACAGCGTCGGGACATGGACCACTTTCCAGATTGCCAACCCGGCCATCGCCATGACCACCACGCACGCTGCGCCCGCAACCGCCGTGAGTACCGGACTGACCCGCCGCCGACTCGCTTTTACGATCGCCGACAGCTCGCTCGCGACCTCGGACATCGTTGGGCGCTGCACCGGCTCCAGCGCCATCATCCGCTGGATGAGCTGCGATAGCTTGAGCGGTACAGCCTTGCTGAGCTCGTGCAGCGGCGTCGCCTGCTTGGCAATGAGCGCCAGCGAGTTGGTTTCATACGGCAACTTGCCGCAGAGCAGCTCGTAGAGCACCAAGCCGAACGAAAAGACATCGGCACGCCCGTCGACATCTTCGGCCCCACCGTGCTGTTCAGGGGCCATATAGAGCGGGGTTCCCAGATACGAGCCGGCACCGGTACGAGCGCCCCGCTTGCCAGACTCCCGAGGGGACGGTGCGACCGGGGTGGTTCGCCGAGCGACCTTGGCGATTCCGAAGTCGAGGATCTTGACGCGATCCTCCGTCGGTCGCACTGGGTCCGGAACCAGCATCAGGTTTTCCGGCTTCAAGTCGCGGTGGACGACATTCTTTTCGTGGGCTGCAGCGAGCGCTCGGGCGGCTTGTTCCCCGAGTCGAGCTGCCTCGATCGCGGTCGGCTTCACCCCCGGCTGCACATAGCGATCGAAGAGAGACTTGCCCTCTAAGAACTCCATCACGATGTACAGCGAGCCGTCCATTTCCTGCCCGAACTCGAAGATTTCGACGAGACCCGGGTGGCGGATGATGTTGACGGCGCGGGCTTCATTGAGGAAGCGTTTGGCGTACTCGTCATTTTTCGCAAACTCAGCGTGCATCACCTTGACGGCGGCTCGTCGACCGATGGTGTGATGCTCGGCTTCGTAGACGACGCCCATTCCGCCCTCGCCAAGCTTGCGCAAGAGCCGGAAGTTGCCAAACACGCTGCCAATACGCGGATCGTCGCTGGACATACGGGTGGTGCCGGCGTTTAGAAACAAAACGCCTAACTTAGCTTAGTCTATCTTCTTCCCAACATGCAGCCTCTGTCTTTCATGTCTGATGTGGGTAGGTCTGGGGCCGCCCGCCCCATTGTGCTTGGTCATCGGGGAGCGTCGCACGACCACCCGGAAAACACGCTGCTCGCGTTTCGGGCGGCGATTGAGCAAGGTGCCGATGGCGTCGAGCTGGATGTGATGCTCTGTGGATCCGGCGAGGTGGTCGTGGTCCACGATGACACGCTGGCTCGAGTAACCCGCGAAGCCCCCGGTTCGCATCAGCGTGTGCGCGAAACTCCACTTGGCGAGCTGCGCCGCTTTGATGTAGGCAGGGGCGAGCGCGTGCCCACGCTCGAGCAGGTCTTTACCGAACTCGGACCGAACGCGCTGGTCAACGTCGAGCTGAAATCGCAGTCGTTGCTCCATTCCTATGAGTATTTGCGGCTCCCGTTTGACGATGGGCTTGCACAGGCGGTTGCCAAGGTGCTGTTACGAGCTGGGCGGCTCAATGACAGTGGCAAGACGCTGGTGTCCTCGTTCGATCCGTTTCAGCTCTTGCGTTTTCAATCCGAAGCCAAAGGCTGCGTGCCGCTTGGCTACTTGTTTGAAGCAGGGCAGGGCGAGCTGATGCGCAACTTATATCGACTGCCACTGTGGTCGCTCGCAGCGGTTCATCCCGAGGCCAAGCTAGTCGATGGGCCAGCGATGCGTGGCTGGCGGCAGCGCGGCTTGCGAGTCAACACCTGGACCGTCGATAAGCCCAACGAAGTGGCGACGATGAACTCCCATGGCGTCAATGCCATCATCACCAATCGTCCGGCCCAGGTGCTGGAGCGGCTGGCGAAGTGGTAATGGTTTTGCACAGTTTGGGAGCCTGATGATGACGGACGAGAGTGTGACGCTGCGGCTGAGTCGGCTGCCCCAAGTCCAAGCGGTCCTGTTGCAACCGGAGGTCGTGAAGCTCCTGTCAGAGCTGCCGCGCTGGTCGGTGGTGCAAGCGGTGCGTGATGAGCTGGCCGTGACGCGGCGAAAGCTCCTGGATGGCACGCTACTGTCCGCCGAGCCCAAGCTGGTGCTGTCGAATGCCGAGATTGCTAGGCGGGCGCGTGAGCTGCTGACTTCGCGGCTGCGGAAAGTGGTGAACGCGACCGGCGTGGTGCTGCACACGAACCTGGGCAGGGCACCGCTGGCTGAGCGCGCGCTACGTCGCATGGCCGAGCTGGCGAGCGGCTACTGCAACCTCGAATATCAGCTTGAGAGCGGCACCCGTGGCAGTCGTCAGCAGCCTCTATCGACGCTACTGCGCCAACTGACCGGAGCCGAGGCGCACCTGGTCGTGAACAACAATGCGGCGGCGGTGCTGCTGGCGCTCGGCGGACTGTGCGCGGGTCGTGAAGTGGTGGTTTCTCGTGGTGAGCTGGTCGAAATCGGTGGCTCGTTTCGGGTGCCTGATGTGATGGAGGCTTCGGGTGCGAGGCTGCGTGAGGTCGGAACCACCAACCGCACCCATCTGCGTGACTACCTTGCGGTGACGGGCGAAGCGACGGCAGCGTATCTAAAAGTGCATCGCAGCAACTTCGCTCAGGTTGGCTTTGTGGCCGAAGTCGGGCTGGCCGAGCTGGCCCACACTGCCCACGAGCGCGGGCTGCTCTGCCTGTATGACCTGGGATCGGGCGCGCTGGTGCCGATGCACCGCGAGCGGGATGGAGCGCTCGGCGAGGAGTCCGCAGCGACCGATGAAGACAGCAGCACAGCATCGGAAATGCCAGAACCGACGGTGGCCGAGGTCATCGCCCAAGGCTGCGATGTGGTGATGTTATCGGGCGACAAGCTGCTCGGTGGACCGCAAGCGGGGATTCTGTGTGGCAGCGCGACCGTGATGGCCAAGCTGGCAAAACATCCTCTGCTGCGAGCGCTTCGGCCCGACAAGCTGACGCTGGCGGCACTGGAAGCGACGCTGGAGCTGTACCGAGACGGACTGACCGATCAGATTCCGACCTGGCGAATGCTCCAGATGTCGGAAGTGGAGCTGCGCTCACGGGCCGAGCTGCTGCAAGCCGCGCTCACCCAGCGTGGGGTGTCAGCGACTCTGGTTCGCGTCCGTTCCGCAGTGGGCGGAGGGGCGCAGCCGCTTCGGAAGCCGTGGAGTTGGGCGGTCTCGCCGACGGTTCCAGCGATGGAAGTGCTCCATCTACAAGCGGCGCTCAGGCGTCATGATCCGCCGGTGGTAGCCCGCGTCTCGGGAGGGCGACTGCTGTGCGATGTCCGGACCATCAGCGAAGCCGAGCTGCCAATCTGTGTGTCTGCGCTGGCCCAAGCCGTCGGCCCAGGTCGATCGGTTTAGTAGGTTCCAGCGAGCAGTCGCACCAGGCGTGCGGTATCGAGGATGGCGCGACCCGCTCGGGCGGGGTTGACGAAGAGCAGGGTCAGCCCGCGGATGCGCAGCGGGCGGCGTAACAGCGACAGCATCAGGTCCAGACCTGCTGGCGAAACAAACAGCGGCAGGCCCAGGAGCGTCGGCACCATTTGAAGACGTGGCAATAGCTCGCTCTCGGCCTCAAAGGTTAGGTCCGGCTCGATCAGGGTGTTCAAGATCAGACAGCCATTGTCCCCAAATACCAGCGTGACTTCTTCGCGTGAGTCGCTGGCAATCATACCGAGCCGACAGCTCAGTCCTGGCAGCCTATCTCCATGTCGCCGCGCCGTATCGGATAGCACCCCCTGCAGAAGCAGCGCCAGTGGACCCGCGTTCAAGCTATCGGAAAGCGTGACGGATTCCATTTGTCTCAGGCTACACTCCGCGCCATGCAATTTCCATCCTCGTCTCGAAGGTTGTTTTCCCGTCGGTCAGCCAGGTGGACGGTGCTGTGTACCGGAATCATGCTCTGGGGCTGTGATGAGCCGCAGTCGACCGACTCGCTTCCCGTCGAGCCGGAGCTTTCATCCTGCAGTGCGGCGCTTCCCGAACCGCGAACTTTGAGTGCGCCGAACCCCGAGGTCCAGGGTGCCAGCGTCTGCCTCAGCGTTCACCCGAGCGAAGCGGCGGCGAATCCGATGCCAATGGTTGGCGTGCGCAAAGGAACCGATCTATCGCTGGATGGCTATACCCGACTCGGTTCGGCGGTGGTGCTACAGCTTGGTCAGCCCGTTGGACAGCGCGGCCTCGACATCGTGCTGCCGGTACCGCTGGCCTCGATTTCCAAGTTTCTGTCCCTGCGCCATCGACTGGTGGTGTTGTCGCGCTTCGGACAGGCACCCACGCACGTCACGCCGGTCGAGAACATGACGGTGTCGACCGCGCAGGGCGGTCAGGTTCGGTTTCACCTGCCTGGGCACGACGTGGCGCAGCTTGGGCCGGACAAGACGCTGGCAGACGTAGCGACCTTCCAAGTGGCGATGCCGGTGGACCTTGGCGGCACTGTGAAGCGCAAGTTCACCTACCGAGCCGTCGCGGGTGTGTCGATGGGCGGCATCGGCGCGTCGATGTACTTCTTCCGCCATCCCGAGCGCTTCGATGCGGTCGGCGTGCTCGGGGCTGATCCCGGACCGGATCTTACCTACAGCATGGGCTTTACCCGCGACATGTTCTTTGGCGGCTTCTGCACCGCAGCCGATGAAAAAGCCGGCAAAGGCAAGATCGGGCAAACCTGTCCGCAGGCGCGACCGCCGCTTAAGGGCCAGAACGAAAACGTCGGCTCCTTTGAAGCGATGCCGGTTCAGCTTGGCGAGGGAATCGGTCTGACGCTGCGCCGCAAGCTCTACCTTCGTGCGAACCGGGATCTGGTCCGGGCGATCGGCAACTGGGCGATGTATAACCCCCAAGATCCGTTTTTGCCGCCGGGAGTGCCCTCGTCCACGGTGATGCAGACGCCAGATCAGGCCTGCAAAAATCCGGTCGTCCTCAAAGGCAAAACCAGCGACCCCACCGGCAAGTCCTTCTACGACGGACGCTTCAATCCCGAGGGCAAGTGGGACGTCATCACGTTCTGCGACGGTGGCGAGGCCGATGGCAAGCAAGGCGTGTTCGATGGCAGCAAGCCGCAGACCGACCCGGTGCAGATCGCGCTCGCGGTCGATGTCAACGGCAACGGCAAGCGGGACGCCGGAGAGCCGGTGGTGATCCAGGCGAGCGAGCCCTTCCAAGACGTCGGACTCGATGGCCTGCCCGATGCCAAAGAGCCGGGCTACGACCCCGTTCGCAACCCCGATCCTGCGGGCGATAACTATCACTACCTGAAGAATCCGGGTGGCAGCGAGGGCAACTTTCGCTTCGACCAGGGCGAACCGTATGAAGACAGCGGGCTCGATGGGGTCAAAGGCAAGGGCTGTGAGATCGACGGCGGCACTCCTGGCTGCTTCGATCACGGCGAGGGCAATGGGCGCTTCGACTACAACCCCGGCCTGGTCAAGTGGATGGATCACGATCCCCATTCCCTGGCCGAAAAGATGTCGCTCTTGGAGCTTTCCAAGAAGGACATCTATTACGACGCGGGCATCCGAGACTTTTTCAACGCCCACATCTCGACCGGCTATCTGTTCGGGCTGCTGGCCTCGCGGGGGCTGTCGACACAGCTCTTTGGTGGTTTTCCGGCGCTCACCGGCCAAGCTCCGACCGAAGAGAACTCCTTTTCGGCGAGCGAGGTCGATATGTCGAAGCTCGGGCGGCGGCTGTTTGTTCGCTACGGCAACCCCGAGATCTCCGAGGCTCGGGCGGCAGAGACGGGCGATGGTCGGCACGCGGGAGCGGTGTCCCAGGTGGTTCATCGCGCCATCGTGCTGTTCAAGTTCCTGCTGACCCGCTGGCCCGATGCCGATACCGCGATTCAGCCCTCGGACGATCCGCGACTGGTGCCCAAGGGTCTGTCGCTGAAGCTCAAGTCTGGCCGTCAGACGCCGTACAGCATGATCTTGCCGCCGGGTTACTTCGAGCCGCAAAACCAAGGACTGCGCTATCCCGTGATCTACTTTGGCCACGGCTACGGCATGGACCCGACCGACCTGGGCAAGAGCATCGGCAGCCTGATCCACAGCTTCATGTCCGATCCCGATGACAAGCAGCGGCTCCCGAAAGCGATCCTGGTGTTCATTGATGGGGTCTGTCGTCCAGGCGGAGAAGTGCCGACGCAGCCGCTGCCAGGGGAGGGCGATCTGTGCGAAGAGGGCACGTTCTACACCGACCACCCGCAGGGCTCGTATCAAGGGGAGTCGATGTTGGAACAGCTCGATGAGCATCTACGAACCAATTACCGCGTTCGCGAACCGTCGGAGCAGACGGTTCCGCTGGGGTAGTCACAGCCGAGCAATATGAATCCCAAAGGGTGCTTCATATCGAGGCACCTGAGTACACCGCGAAGGAGACCCGAGATGATGACGATGAAAAAGAGTGTTCTTCTGACCTGCACCGCGTTTGCGATGACGCTGCTCTGTTCGTCTGTCGCGTTTGCGGATGGTGACGGTGAAGAAGGCGTCGAGACCGGCGACGAGTTTGCTCCTGACTGGGCCGATCCTGACTACGCTGCCAAGCTGTCGCAGGCTCAGGCGGCCTCGCTGATTCGGGCCGCTGGGATTGGCGTTTCCTCGAGCGGCAACTGCACCACCCGCACCAACTCGACCTGCACCTCGTTCGAGCAGATCAACGACACCACCGTAAACGGCATCATCACCCTCAAGCGGGCGAGCGGCTGCGCGATGACCATCACCGGAGGAACCGAAACCGGCCACGCTTCGGGCACCTACAGCCACTGGAACGGCTTCAAGGTCGACATCGCGTTTTCGACCTGCATCGGCAACTACATCGTCAATAACTTCACGTATCAGGGCAAGCGTGGTGATGGCGCACCGCTGTACAAGTCGGCGGCGGGCAACCTCTACGCCAAAGAGTCCACGCACTGGGACATCACTTACTTCTAACCAGTGCTGCCTGACTGTGAGACGATTTTGCCCCTACGGTGACGCTGCCTTTGCTTCATTCCCACCTACAACCGGTCGCCGCTTTCGCTTCTGATGTCGACATACCGAAGTAACCTTGTGGCCGAGGACGCTTTCCTACGCACGGATTTGGTGGTGGAGGGCGCGGGACTCGTCGGGAAAGGCCTGTTTGCGCGTAACCCGATTCCCCGTGGAACCGTGATCGGTTGCCTGTGTCCAGGGACGCCGGTGGCGTTGCCCATCGATGCGGAGGGCCAAGTCGACTATGGCCACTGGGAGTCCGCCCAGACCATCGATCTGGTCGTGGAACCACAGCGGCTGATTTGCCTGGTCAAGGACTGCGGCCCAGCCGGTCCTCGCGGTGCGGATCTCATCAACCATAGCTGCACGCCAAACTGCGAGATCGAAGCGCGCTTGGTCGTTCGGGCCTGCCGAGACATTGCGCCCGGTGAGGAGCTGCTCGTCGATTACTTGGCGAGCCAGATCACCCTGCACAAAGAGGGCATCCGCTGCCTCTGCCGTCCCGACTGCCCGACCGTTATCTAGGATTATTCTTTTTTGCGGCGGTGGTGGCGGCGCTTGGGCTTCTTGGCGGCTTCTTCGTCTGCTTCCTCGGCATCGGCGCTGGCTTTGCTGGCGACTTCGGACTTGGCGGAGGTTGGTTCGACTGGAGCGGCGTCTTTGGTTTCGACAGCTTTGGGCGCTGGCTTGGTTGTGTCGACCGCTGGGGCGACGATGGCTGGCGTGACGACCACCGCTGGAGTTGTGCTCGGGACGACTTTGGGGGGCGTACTCATGCCCCGGCTGAGCAGCCAGACCACCGAGGCACCGATGCACAGACAGCCGATGCTCACCCCGGCCAGCACCGCCAAGCTCGGTCCACCGCTCTGTCCCGAGTCGGCTTTGGCGGCCCCTTCGGCGAAGCGCTGCTCAATGGTCTTACCCGCCAGTCGTTCCTTCGCCCGTGCTTGATACTCGAGCAGCGGAAACAGCTCGACCTCTGCCGCGCCGGTTCGCTCACCATCGGGAGCGTACTCAAACGGATCATCGACGTCCTTCACCAGCCGCCACAGGTAGCTGTAAATCAGCGAGACGAAGCCGATGATGATGTACTTGCCGAGCACGCCGAACTCGGCCTTGTACGACGCGATGATGAGCAGCGTCAGCACCGACACCACCAAGATATCGAGCAGCGCATAGCCCGACGCCAAAAACCCGGTCCGCGAGATCACGCCAATGCGAGTCATCGTCCGGCGCAGGTTGTGGATTTCCGACATCATCCGGACAGCAGGCAGACCCGCATTCAGTTTGTCGAACTCCTTGACCAGCCCGTTGAGCTTTTCAATCGCCACAAACCCTTGTTCAGGAGTCCGTTTGCGCAGCAGCCAGCCGACCATCTCATCGGTCACTTCTGCGACCAGCTCTTTCATTTGACGTTCATTGACCGCAGGACGATTGGCACAGACCCAGCTCACCGTCTCTTCAATGCTCTCCAGACAGGTCGCCAGCTCGGCGGGAATCTTTTCGCTCTCTTTATAATCTTGCAGCGTGCCCGAAAGCATCAGACCGATCAGGAACACGCCACCCGTCAGCACCGGAGACAGGGCCGAGAAGTCCATGACCCCGCTGTAGTTGTTCATATAGTTCTTGAAGAAGTGTTCAAGAATGTAGCGAATCACGACGGCCACCAGCGGCACTGGCAGCGTCGAAATCATTAACTTCCACTTAAGCATGCTCATCGAACCAATGCCCTCGACATGCTGTGTGGGAGCCAAAAAGGCCACCGCACATTACTTAGACTTGGACTTTTTGACCTTGGGCTTCTGCGGATTGGCCCAGTTGCCACCCCATTTTTCGTAGAGCGAGTCCGCAAAGCTCTGCCACTCGGCGTGGGTGCGCGGCCCAGGGAAGGGCAGGGGGGGAATCGGCGCGTCGCCGGTCTTGATGACCTCGATGCGGTTGTCGTTGGTCACTTGGCCAATTTGCAGGAGCTTCCAGACGTGTTGGTTCGACGGGTCGACCCGCAGCCGGACGTTGCCCAGCTCGAACTCTTGACCCTTGAGCGCCAGCCGGACCCGGTTCACTTCCTCGCTGCCCGCCCGTTTGACTGCCGCCGCCCACAGCAGCACCCCGTAATAGGCCGACTCCATCATCTCGCTGACCGGACGATGCTCGCCGTACTTGCGCTTAAACCGCGTCGCAAACGGCTCTTCCTTCGAGTTCGCCAGCGTCGGGAATCGCGTTCGCGCCACGTAGTGACCGGCCAGCACCGGCTCCGAGAGCTGCGCCAGCTCGTTTTCGCCGAGCGTAAACGACAGCACCGGCAGAGTCCGCGCCGTGATGTCTTCCTCGATGAGCGCCCGAAAGAACGACAGCACCGAGTCACCCACCAGGGTGTTGATGATCATGTCCGGGTGGGCTTTTTCGATCTTCTTGACCACCGGCGCAAACGTCGACTCACCCACCACCGCGTAGTGCGTGCCGACCACCTCGCCGCCGAGCGCTTTGATCTGGTCCTCGATGATGGCGTTTGTGGCATGCGCCCGCAGGCCATCGGTGCCGATCAAAAAGTATTTCTTGGCGTTCAGCGTCTCCGAGCTCCACTGGAGCGCAGGCACCGCGAGCTGGTTTGGCGTCGCCCCCGTATAAATCAGGTTCTGCGACTCCTCGATGCCCTCGTACTGCGCCGGATAGAACAGGAGCTGGTCGGCCTTTTCAAAGTAGGGACGGATGACCTTGCGACCCGCCGAGCCAAAGCCGCCAAACACCACCGCGACCTTGTCGGTTTGGAGCAGCTTTTCCGCGCCCCGTGTAAACGCCGAGTCCGCCGAGATCTCGGACTTGCCATCGACCACCACCGGCACCACCTGGCGTCCGAGCACGCCGCCACTGGCGTTTAGCTCGTCGATGGCCAGCAGCGATGCATCCGCCAGCGGGTGTTCGCTGACCGCCAGCGCGCCCGACAGCGAGTGCAGCACACCGACCTTGATCGGCGGTCCGCTGTGAACGACCGGGCTTGGTGTTCCGTTCGGATCGACGGGGCCAGGGTTTTTGCCTTTGCCGTCCGAGCTGGACTTGCCGCGCAGCCCAAAGAACCAGCCCCCTACGCCGAGCGCTGCGAGAGCGGCTACCCCCAGAAACGCCCGTCGTCCGCCGCTCACTGGTGGAGACGCGGGAGGTGCCTGATTTTTTTCCCCCGAAGTCGAGCCAGCCCCTGGCGACAGCGCGGGAATGGCAGCGGAGGAAGGCCGCCGTAGCTCCGAACCGCTGGCACTGCGCGAGCCGCTCTGGCTTATCTGCGCCACCAGCGACGGGGCCGATTCCTGCATCGCAAACACCGACTGATTGCGCTGCGGAATGCCCGCCAGGATCGCTTCGAGATCCGCCGCCATCTCCGCTGCGGTCGCGTAGCGGTCATGTGGCTTTTTCGACATCGCTCGGTTGACGATGTGCACGCACGCCTCTGGGATCTCGGGATTGACTTCCCGAGGGTCCGGCGTCGGTGCCGTCAAGTGACTGAGCAGAATCTGCGGCACCCCCGTCCCGGTAAACGGCGGCTTTCCGGCAAGCAGCGCGTAATACGTCGCCCCGAGCGAGTACAAATCGGTCCGCCCATCCATCGCCTGGTTGCTGGCTTGCTCCGGGCTCATGTACAGCGGACTGCCGCACAGCATCCCGCTCTGCGTCAGGTGCAGATCGTCCTCGACCAGCTTCACCAGCCCAAAATCAACCAGCTTCACCACCCCCGTCGAAGAAAACAGGATGTTGTCAGGTTTAATATCTCGGTGGATGATGCCGTTTTCGTGGGCGACGTTGAGGGCGGCGGCGCAGTCGGCGATGATGCGGGTGGCGACCAGCCAGTGATAGGGGCCTTCGGACTTGATCCGGCTCGAGGCGCTCTTCGGATTGAGCAGCTCGATCACCATGTAGCAGCCACGCTCGTCTTTTCCGGCGTCGTAGACTGCGATGATGTTCGGGTGGTTTAGGCCGCCCGCGACCTGCGCCTCGCGCATGAATCGCTCGATGACCTCGGGCTTGTTGAGCAGCTCGTCCGGTAAGAACTTGACCGCGACTTTGCGCTTCAGCGCCGCGTCCTCTCCCTCGTAGACCGCGCCCATGCCGCCGCGTCCGAGGAGCCGACCGACCTTGTATTTGCCAAACGTTGCGCCAATGCGGGGATCGACGGGCGCTCCATCATCAGCAGCCGATGACGGAGGGGAGCCCTGAGGTGGTGCGCCTGGTTGGGTCACAATAGGACATCATCGACGATGGCCCGATTTTGTCAATGAGCCCGCGACCCTTGCGGCGGCTCTGCGCATTCTGCAAATCGGCGCGGAGACACGCTCCGGCACCGTTTGAACAATTTCCACCTGTGCGGAGACACGCTCCGCCGCTTTTCAAAAAATGCCAACGAACCCGGGGACGCTCCGGCTCGCGCAGAACTTTGCAAACGGTGCCGTAGCGGCGCTACGCGTCCCCCTGAGCAATGCAAACGATGTCGGAGAGGCTCCACGCAGCCGTTCCAACCATTCCAAACTCGCCAGGGACGCTCCGGCAGTGCGACAACAATTTCAAACCCGCCGTGGACCGTTCCCGCAGCCGTTTGTAGGTTTAGGAAGCGTGAGGGCGGGGTGACAGCCGCTCTAGGTGGGATATCCACAGCGCGGTGAGCTTTTCTTGGGTGCTGTTTTGACGAAGTCGCGCCGCCAGGTGCGGCCACACCACCTCATCGAGCGCTTGATCTTGGTTGACGCAGGTGTAGACCACCGACTCTTGGCCCGTCACCGGGTCGCGATGGCGCTGCAAACACTGCGCGCAGATCTCTTTCATCATGCACTGCATCGGCGAGTTGATGCTGCCGATGGCCACCGCGCGCGGGTTCAAATACGGCTGAAGCTGGCTATGTCGCGCCTGCGCCACCGCCGCCATCATGCGATCCGAGCCAATCACGATGAAGCGGCTCACTGCGCGCAGATCAAAGCGAGGTGGCCCAAGCGCCCCCTTCGCATAGGCCGTCAGCGCTTCCACGATGTTGCCCACAAACAGCTTGTCCCCCGGTCGCCGCGTCTGAAGCGATGAACCCTCCGGCGGCGCGCTATCGCAGCACCAGATCACTTCGTCGGTATGCGCCTCGATCAGGTCGCGCTTGAACACGTCTTGCGGCTGGCGATAGCCCGCGAAGTACAGCACCCGGCAGCCATTTTCCTGGAGCGCCTTGGCGATCGAAAACAGCACCGCGTTGCCGAGTCCCCCGCCCACCAAGCACACGTCGTCGTGACGCGGAATCTCGGTCGGTGCCCCGGTCGGCCCCATCACCATCACCGGCTCGCCCGGACGCAGCCGCGCACATAGGCTGGAGCTACCGCCCATTTCCAGCACGATCAGAGACAGGATCCCTGTTTCGGGGTCCGCCGCTGCTCCGGTGAGCGCCAGCCCTTCCATGGTCAGCTTGGTGCCCGCCACGGTTTCGGCCTGCGATTCCAGGTTTTGCAGCCGATAGAACTGTCCGGGCTGAAACTTTCGCGCCGCCAGCGGAGCGCGCACCTTCACATCCACGATCGTCGGGGTCAGTCGCTCCACCGCCACCACCTCGGCTTGTAGCTCGTGGCGCAGCTTACTTCGCAGCGCGTGCCAGGCGGCGTCACGCTCGGCCTGCGCGGGACTTGGCGTCGCCGATTCGAGCAGCTCGTTTGCGGCGCGCAGAATTTCGGTGGGAAACAGCGCCGACACCTGCGGATAGCCGGTCTTGGCCGAGGCCATCGCTCGCACCACCGAGCCCGCAAAGCGCGGATGGTTGTCGCCATAGTACGACACCACCCGTCCGTCACGCAGATACGAGGTGAAAAACCCACTCGGGTCCGGCGACAGCCGAAGCTCCCCCGACGCATCGCGCTCGGCCCGATGCGGCGCAAAGTAGCCACCCCGTCCAAGCAGCGCCGTCCCCGGATGCTCCTTTTCGTACATCGTGTTCGGGCTGGTTCCCGCCGCCACGCACAGGGTCTTGGCGGCCAGCTCGATCACCTCGCCGGTGCCGACAAATCGCTCGCCCACCTGCTGTTGCCGCTCGAACGTCACCGCCCGCAGCGCGCCAAATTCATCCGTGAGCGCCGCCTTCGGGGACATTTTTTCCAGGTAGCGGATGCCTTCCTCCAGGCTCTTGCTCACCTCTTCGTGGTTCAGCCGATATGCGGGCGAGTCTTGCAGGCTCTTGCGATAGCACAGCGTCACCCCGCCCCAGCGATCGACAAGGGGCGCAAACAGCGGGGCCCGACCCTCGGCGGCTGCCGCTTGTCGCTCGGCCCGCACCGCTCGGCCATGTTCGAGCAGCTCTTGCAGAATCTGCCGCTCCTCGCGATCGAACCGTGCCAAGAGCTGCGCCTCGCGGTGTTGCTCTGGTCCCGCCGCACCCAGCAGCGCTTCCCACCGCGCCAGCATCTTTTCGACCTGCACGATGTAATAGGCGAGTAGCTCGGTCGCGGTGTCGATCGCGGTCAGTCCTCCGCCAATCACCAGCGCCGGGAGTCGCACCTGCAAGTTGGCCAGTGAGTCCCGCTTGAACGCACCGGTGAGCTGGAGTCCCATCAAAAAGTCGCTCGCCTGGCGGATGCCCCGACACAGGTTGCCTTCCAGATCGACCAGGGTAGGTTTGCCCGCCCCGGTGGCAATCGCGACATGATGGAAACCAAGCTGCCACGCATCGTCCAGCGTCAGCGTTCCGCCAAACCGCACCCCGCCAAACATCTGGAGCAGCGGCTGCCTGGCCAGCGTGACGTACAGGAGCTGCAAAAAGTTTTTGTCCCAGCGGACGGTGATGCCGTACTCCGACACGCCGCCAAAGCCGCTCAGCACCCGCTCATCGAGCGGCGCTTTCAGGCTCTCGAAGTCGCGAATCGGCTCGGGAAGCTGCCCTGTTACAAAGTCTCCGGTCAGCGACTTCGGCAGCGGCTCCAGCTTCAGACCATCGACCGCGAGGACGCCGAAGCCTTCGCGGGTCAGGTGATGACACAGCGTGTAGCCCGCCGGACCGAGCCCGACCACCAGCACGTTTTTCCCGGTATAGGGCAGAGGATACGGACGCGTCGGGTGCAGCGGGTTCCAGCGGGTGAGCAGGCCGTAGATCTCGACCCCCCACGGCAGCGCGAGCACATCGGTCAGCACCGAGGTCTCGATCTCCGGGATGTTCACCGGATCTTGCTTCTGAAAGATGCACGACTTCATGCAGTCGTTGCAGATGCGGTGCCCGGTGCCCGCGCACATCGGGTTGTCGATCGTGACCAGGGCCAGCGCACCCAGCGAGTCGCCGCGCCGCCGCAGCGTGTGCATCTCCGAGATTTTCTCGCCGAGCGGACAGCCGGTGAGCGGGGCCCCGAGCGGGTTTTGCTTCACCGCGCCGCTCTTGTCGTGAAAACCCTTGCTGCACGAGTCTTTGTTGCGCTCGTGGCAGTACAGGCAGTAGTCGACTTCGGCCAGCACCTCGAGGCGCGGCTTGCGCGGGTCGGTCAGGGCAAAGCCGTCGCGCCGCCTCTGATGTTCCGGGGCACCGGTGATTTGTTCGGGCAGGGCAGGGTTTCCGCGACGCAGCGGAACCAGGTTTTGGTAGTCGGTCGGATGCGGCAGCCGCCACGACAGAAACCCAGCCCGCTCTAGATCGGGGCGCTTTTGGACCAGCCAGTCGAGCAGAACCGACAGCTCCGCTCGTGCTTCCCGCAGCGCCCGCTCATCGGTCGCGGTCGACGCCTTCTGCGCCGCCGTCTCGGCATCGAGCAGCCGCAGTCCAAGCTGGGCAAGCTGCCGTTCGGTATGGTGCTGGTGGAGCCCATGCCGCTTTAGCAGCGCGTCACCTTGCGCGATCACCTGTGCTGCTCGTTCCGGTGGGATGGAGCGCTTGCTCGCCCGGCGCTTGACCACTTCCTCTTTGAAGCGGAACAGCTCCAGATCGGCGGTCGTCTCGGCCTGCTGCTGGCGGCGCTGTTCGGCAGTGTCCGGGAATAGCTGCTCGATAAACCGCGACACGGTACCGGCCAGGTCCACGAGCAGCGCCGACAACGTCAGCTCATCCAGCGGCTCACCCGCCCGGTACGCATCGTAGCGAGCGGCCAGCGCCGGATCGCCCAGCGTAAGCCGCCAGCGATCATGCAGCCGCTTCAGGCCATGGGGTGAAAACAGGTCCGCATACACAAAGCCATCGAGCCCCAGCGCCAAGCGGCCCGGGGTTTCTACGGTCATGCGATCCGACATCTGGTTCCTATTTCGTCTTGCGGGTCACGGTGAGCTTTTGGATGACGATCGGAGTCTTCGGTGCGTCGTTCGGATAGGTCTCGACCTGGCTCAGCTTTTCCAGAAGTGGCAGGTTGTCGCAGGTTCCGAAGATGGTGTGATGACCACTTAGCCAGGGGGCCGGGCGGAGCGTGATGAAGAACTGGGAACCACCGGTTCCCGGCCCTTTGTTCGACAGGGCGAGCAGCCCACCTTGGTCGAAGCGCTGATCCGGGCGCGCTTCATCGGGTATCGCAAAGCCAGGATCTCCCGTACCGGGATTGAACATGCACTGCGCGTCGCCATTGCACTTGGGATCGCCGCCCTGGATCAGAAAATCGGCAATCACTCGGTGAAGCGGTGTCCCATCGTAGAGCGGCTTTTTTTTCCACTCCCCGTTGTGCGGATCTTTCCAGGCCACAAGACCTCGGGCCAGGCCCACGAACGCCGCCACCGCTTGCGGGGCTTTGTCGGGCCACAGATCGCAGCGCACCACGCCGAGCGGCTTGCTGTCACTCACCAGCTCCAGCGTCGCCTGGAGCGGACCGGTTCCTTTGAGCCCAGCGACAGAGGCCTCCAAGCTGAGCGGCGGCGTGGTCGGTAACGTGGCCACAGGAGCAGTCGGCGTGCCGGGCTTCCCCGGAGCTTGCGGGAGCGTCCCCGGAGGCTGCGCCACACCCAACCACACCGGCAAAACCAACAAAGCAAACGGCGGCGTCATTTATGGGGCTCCCTCTAGCTGGAGAAACTCGGCGCGAGAACCAACGGTCAGGCCATGGCGGCGCGCTTCCCCGGCCAGCACTTCGACCACGTACTGCGCCGGCTGATCGGGTCCACGACTGGTTTCATCGAGTGGCACGGTGTTTTCCTCGATGCCGACCACCACTTTGCGCTCGTTCAGAAAGATCATGTCGAGCGGCAGGTAGGTATTGCGCATCCAGAAGCGGCGAATCTCCGGCCCTTCGAACACAAACAGCATGCCGGTGTTTGGGGCCAGCTCGCGGCGATACATCAGGCCTTTGGCGCGGTCGGCGTCATTTTTGGCCAGCTCCACTTTGACCGGCCACGGCGGACTCCCCGAGGACGGGTAGAACGCGACGGTCGGCTGCTGGCCACTTTGGGCAGTGGTCGAGGTCGGAGGAGGCGGTTTGTTACAGCCGGAGCCTAGGCCCAGCCAAGCTGGCACAAGCAGCGCGAATACAAGCGAGAACGTCGATCGCATGAGGAAAGGTTAGTGCGTGGGACTCGGGGTGGTCGGCGGAGGAGGACTGGGGGCTGCGGGCTTCTTCGCGGGTGGTGTCGGAAGCTGGGGCTTGGTGGCCCGCAACGCCGCTTGCACCATCCGCTTGGCAGCCACCGGATCGGTGTTGGCGTCGATGCCCTTTTGCGCATTTTCGCGCATCAGGTTGGCCAGGTAGCCGAGCCGAATCTGCGTCACTTCCGGGCAAGTGGTGCCCATTGACTCGCACGCTTTGAGTCCCGCCTCGGCTTCGGCCAGTCCCAGATCGAAGCGCAGGATCGTCGCATACGCGGTCGCCAGCACCTGATGGACTTGGTAGTGATGGGTCGCCAGATACGGCTTGAGCGCCGCAATCGCCCATACCGGCTGCTCAATGCGCAGGTAGGCGCGGGCTAGCTCGACGGCAACCTCGGCATCGTCCGGCTTCCGAAACAGCGAGTCTTCGAGTACCGCAATCCGATCCAGGTCACTCTTGTCGCCACCAAGGCCGGGCGCGAGCACGACCGTGGGCTGCGGCAGAAGAAGCAGGAACGCAACAATCGCAAGGGCAAACAGGTCGATCAGCCTAGCCACGAGGAGCCACTCCTTGGCGTCAATCTATCGCTCGGCGAGCGCTCGCGTCAAATACCGCGAGGGGTTTCCGTTCCGCTTCTCGAAGCTGGCGTTACACTCTGAGGCATGTCTGTGTTTCTGCGATGGCCGCTGCGCGGGCTCCGTGCGAGTCGTCGGCTGGCGCTGGTTCTGCTGCTTCCCACCATGATCCCGACGCGGGCGTTGGCGGATGACTGGCAGGTGGTGCGCTCCGAGTTCGATCCGCGCTTGATTGGTGAACTCAAGGAACAGGTCCGTAAGAATCCTGATGACGCTGCGCTGTGGAAGCGGCTCGTCGGTCTGTATCGGCGACATAGCACGCTCGACAAGTTGCAGTCGGAGCTGGCTGCTCAGGCACAGAAGTCCGGGTCGGCAACCGATGTCTATCTCACGGCCTTGATGGCACGGGAACGCGGGCAGCTCGATGAAGCGGCGCGATTGGTGGAGCAAGCGACGCACAAGGGCGGGCTCGAGGAGGCCAAAGCGGCGCTGCTCTTGTCGGAGCTGGCGCAAAAGAAGACGCCGGTTGATCTCGCCGAGGCGCGCAAGCAACAGGCGAGGGCGCTTGCCGCGATGAAGCCGGGCGACCCGCGACGGAAGACGGCGCTCCGCAAGCAGGTCGATCTCGCGCTGCAAGCGGGCGATCACGGGGCCGCCGAGGAGCAGCTCCGCCTGCTGGCTCAGTCCGCACAAGGTGGCGACGCGCTCCGGCTCGCTCAAGAACTCGCGGAACTCCTCTCGCGCACTGGTAAGCACAAGGAAGCCCTGGCCGAGTGGCGAGCGCTGGTTGACAAGCTGGGCGGGGAGTCCAAAGCCCAGGCCCTGCTGCGCTGTGGCGAGCTAGAGGAATCGCTGCACGATGACAACGCAGCTATCGCAACGTATCGTCAAAGCCAGAAGCTCTTGCCCGCAGGCCACCACCTGCTCCGCGAGGTGAGCGAACATCTGATTGCGCTGTCGCGAAAGCGCGAAGAGCTGCCGCAGTTCATCAAGCAATTCGAAGCCGAGTATCCCCAAGCAACCCGGGGTTTTGGCGAGTGGGAGCTGCTGGGTCGACTCTATGACGAGCGCGGGGATACCTCGGCGGCGCTGCTGGCGTATCGCGGGGCCTTGCGCAAAGACCCGCACAACATCGACGTGCGACGACGGCTGATTGCCATTCTGGAGCGCGGCGGCGTGACTCCCGAGGTACTGGCCGAGTACGAGCTGTTGATTGCCCAGGCCCCCGGCGACTCTCGCGGCTATCTGGAGCTGGCGGAGCGACAGTGGAAAGTCGGTCAAAAACCCAAGGCGCTGACGACCCTGCGAAGAGCGGCGGCGCGATTTGCAGCCGATCCCTCATTACACAGTGCCTTGGCAGACCTGTACTCGCGGTGGGGCGAGGCGGACCTAGCACTCCAAGAATCCGAGCTGCTGGTTCGGCTCGACCCGCACGAGGAGAGCTATGTCGTAAACCTCGGGGAGCTGTACTGGGCGCGAGGCAAAAAAGATCGTGCCGACGAGACTTGGAAGCGACTACTGACGATGGGCAACAGTCGGGCGCAGGGACAAGCGCGGCTCGCGGACATCTACGCGGAGCACAGCCTGATGTCGCAAGCGCTCGACCTGTACCAAAAAGCGGTATCACTGGAGCCGAGCAATCTGCAGTTGCGGCGAGGTCTGGCGCAGGCCTATGAGCGGCTGTCGCGTGGTCGCGATGCCGTCACCACCTGGGAACAGATTTATTTTGCTGCCAAAGGACCGGCGGAAAGACTGCTACAGCTCGAAGCGCGCAAGCGGCTGGCTTCGCTGGTGGCCAAAGAGTCACGACTGCAAGCCACGCTGTATACCTGGCAGCGTCGTTTGAGTGCGGCGCTGTTGCCCCAAGGTGCCATTTCCCCGGAGACGCTCCAGCTTGGACTGCTCGTGGCCGAGGTCGAGCAACAGCTCGGTAAGCCCGGAGACGCCGAACAGATCCTGAGCCGACTACGGGTTCGCCTGCCCGATGGACCGGCACTGGCGGAATTGTTGTTGTCGCTGGCCTTGGTGCTCAAGGCGCAGCGCAAGCTGGAAGAGGCGATAGCGGTGCTCAAGCAGGCAGCGACGCTGCTTCCCGATCGGCAGCGGGAGCTGTATGCCCAACTGGCCGAACTATCGATGCAAAGCTATCGGGACGGCGACGCGATTCGCTACGCCGAGCAAGCGGTGGCCGATGCCAGCGGAGAGCTGGCGCTCGGTGAAATCCTCGAGCGACGCGACGAAATTGTGCGGGCGATGGCAGCCTACAAGCGAGCCATCGAGCGCGATCCTCGACTGTTTCGGGCGCACATGGCCCTGGCGCGACTCTATGTTCAGCGCGGGGAGTTGCCGGAAGCTGCAGCGCTGTATCGCGATGTGGTGCGCCGGACGCCGCAAGAAGAGCTGGTGCTGGAAGCAGGTCGCAAGGCCATCGACCTTCATGAGTTCCTGGGTTCACTCGGCGAGCTACTCAAGGAACTGTCTCCGCTCGCGTACTCGGTGGTGCCAAAGCCGGTCTATCGTCGACTCCTGCTGATGCTCTATGAACGCTATGCGTCACCCCTGGCTGCCCTGGCGAGGAGCGGCGATGGGGCGGCCCAGGCGGAGCTGCAGCGGCTGGGGCAGGGCGGTCTCAAGCCACTGACCGAAACACTGACAGAGGGCGATGCCATGGAGCAACGGGTCGCGGTGTCACTGCTCGGCGAGCTGCGCAATCCGAGCGCCGTGCCATCCCTTCTGAACCTGGCGATGTCCGGCATGCCATTGCCTGGCCAAGAGTCACGGATCGTCCTTGGTGCGGGAAATCTGTCGGGATCAAGTGGCGTGCGGGCCGGGGTCGAAATCGATCTCCGCGTGGATGCCTTGTTGGCGGTGGCGCGGCTCGCTGATCCCCAGAGCATCTCTGGCTTGCTGCGATTGACCAAGAGTCGTGAAAAGCAGCTCCGACTGGCCGCGTATTACGGACTGTTTCGGCAGGCCGACAAGCTCGATCGGGCGACGCTTGTTCAGTTGGAGGGCGCGCTCACGGATCCCGCGTCGGCAGGGCGGGCACTGGTGGCCTTGATACTTTCGCGAGCCAGTGAGCTACAAAACCAACCGCTGTCCGCGAAAGTACGGAGTCTGCTGGTGAGTACGCTCGAGAAACGGCGGATTCGCAGCGAGGAATCGGACGAGTTGTTTGTGGCTGCGGCGGTGGAGGCGCTCGGTCGTGCGCGGGACAAAACGGCGGTGCCACTGCTGATCGAGCTGCTACGTCTGGGCAACGATGAAACCGAGCGACAAGCAGCGTGGGCACTCGGTCGGATTGGCGATGTTCGTGCGGTGGCTCCGCTGCTGCGCGCCGTGTTCATCAAAGGGCTTGCGATTCGGAATACCGCAGTGACCGCCTTGTCACGCATCAGCTCTTCCCCGCAGTCGGTTGTTGGGCCGGACCCACTGCCGCTGGAACGGCGAGGACTGGATGGAATCGATGTGGCGCGACTGCTTTCGGATGTAGCCGCCCAGCCCGTGAATCCCGTGGCAAAACCAGCGTGGCTCGAAAGCTCTGGTGAGGTGGTGGCGGCGATCCGTGATGCGCTCGAAGAATCGCCGGAGATTGCGCTGCGGACGCTCGAAGATCTATTGCTTCCACGACAGGGATTGCATGACAAGCGTGGACCGTTGCGACTGGGGCCGCTTTCGACGGCTGCACCCGGTGGTGAGATTCCGACCGCAGTGACTCAGTCGGTTCTGACGGCGCTTCTGCCGAATCTGCGGAAGCTGGCGTTGCCTGGGCTGGGAGACGTTGCACAGGTTCAAGCGGCTTCGCTGCGGGTGCTGGGACAACTGGCTCTGTCCGATGCACCAGAGGCGAACCAAGCGGCCGGGGTGCTGCGTGAGGTGATTGAGTCAAACGCTGCGCCCCATGTGCTGTTGCTCGCGGCGAGCCTTTACTCCACTGTTCCCTCCTCGCATCGGGGCTCTCAGCCGGTGTTCGATCGACTGCTCGCGCACTCCGATCGCTGGGTTCGGCTACAGACCTTGACGATGGTTGGTGATGCAGCAGCGCGTTCCTTGCTGTCCTCTGGCGCGCTGGCAAAAGCAGCCCAAGACAACGATGGCTTCGTCCGCGAGGCAGCACAGCGACTCAAGTAGCGCTCAGATGTTCCACGTGGAACATGAAGACGCGCTATCCCTTGCAATGTTCCACGTGGAACATTGTGGATACGACCCTAGGGCCTGGCAATGTAGTGTCATCCATGGTCAGCGCTGGCAGCTCGCGCAGAAGTAGGTGGCGCGGGCGGCTTGGACGGTGCGAGCGATCGTGCCACGACAGCCTCTCTGTCGACATGGTTGCCCTTCGCGATCGTACACGGCGAACAGGTTTTGGAAGCCACCCAGCTCGCCGTCTGCTTGTACGTAGTCACGGAGCGTGGAACCGCCGGCATTGATTGCCTTGCGAAGAATCGCGGGGATGCTGGTACAGAGCGCCTTCAGCTCTTCCGAACGGAGCCCGGATGCCGGTCGCTGCGGGGCAATGTGTGCGCGATGGAGGATCTCACTCGCGTAGATGTTGCCGATGCCAACGATGATCGATTGGTCGAGCAGAGCGACCTTGATCGGCACATGCCGGGTGCGGAGCGCGTTGCGTACAAACTGCGGCGTGAGAGCGTCAGACAGCGGCTCGATCCCCAGCGCTTTGAGCAGCGGATGTTCGTGGAGCAGGGCAACGGAAACCAGCGTCATCAGACCAAAGCGGCGCGGGTCGTTGTAGCAGACCAGGGTTCCTCGGTCGGTGTGGAGCCAGACGTGGTCGTGTTTTTCAGCCGCAGTCGGTCGCTTTGGATCGTCCGGGCGATAGCCGAACAGCCGACCCGACATTCCCAGGTGCGCGATCAGCACATCCTCGCTATCGAGAAACCCGAGGATGTACTTGGCGCGCCGTTCCAGTCGCAGCACGGTTCGTCCGGTAAGCCGTAGCTCGAAGTCGTTTGGGATGGGAACTCGAAGATCGCGGCGACGCACCACGACCTCGACCAGCTTGTGATCTTGGACCAGGCCGCGCAGTCCACGGCAGACGGTTTCAACTTCGGGGAGTTCCGGCACGCGCCGATTCTATGCAGCGTGCCAGAGAGAAGGACAAGCAGGGATTACTTGCGCGTGGCGACGCGACGACGGAATCCAGCGGCGAGCAGCATCAGCGAGGCAAACAGGCTCATACCACCGGCGAGGTTTCTCGGCGACTCGCCCGGAGCCACTGCGCAGCCAGGGCCACCCGCGACACCCGGCTGACACGCATCACCGATGCCATCCCCGTTGGTGTCTTTCTGGTCCGTATTCTTGTCCGCGAAGCAGTTGTCGCAGGCGTCGCCAATGCCATCGCCGTCCGTGTCCTTTTGATCGGCATTGGGCGCGTCGATGCAGTTGTCACACGCATCGGGAGTTCCGTCTCCATCGCGATCCTTGCGGTTGTCGCCGACGCACTTGTCGCACGAGTCGCCGATGCCATCGCCATCCCCATCCTTCTGATCGGGATTCTTTACGGTCGGGCAGTTGTCGCAGGCATCGGGCTTGCCATCGCCATCGGTGTCGGGCTGCATGGCGTTTGGCATACCGGTGAGGCAAGCGTCGCAAGCATCACCAATGCCATCGCCGTTGGAGTCTTTCTGATCCGGATTGGGCGTCGCCGGGCAGTTGTCACAGACATCGCCCACGCCGTCATTGTCGGCATCGGCCTGATCGAGGTTGGGCTTGTCCGGGCAGTTGTCGCACGAGTCGCCGCGACCGTCGCCATCGCGATCGGAAGCCAGCATGCTGCTACAGCGAGCGTTGGTGCCCGGTCCGGGGGCCACGTAGTCATCGCAGGGACGCTTTGGGGGAAACTCGTCGATCGGGGTGCAGCTATTGCCGTTGGCGAAGTAGTCGATGCAGTAACCCTCGAACGGACGGGGAACGCCGTTGCAGTTGACGTCCTTGTCGGCGGCGAGCGCGAGGCCCGAGGAAAGGCTCATCGTCAGCAGAATTCCAGCGAACAGAGAACGGCTCACGGTCTTGGCAGACGGCGCGAAACCCTGGCGAGTTGTACGGATGGTCATGTTTTCAGGCTCCTATTGGTTCGTCGCGTAGTTAGCGGGAGATGAGCGAGAGCGGACACTTCGGGGGGTCCAGCGTGACGCCCTCTTGCTCTGTAATGATGAAGTCTACGCGACGATTCTGTGCACGCCGGTCAGACGTGTCGTTTGGCATGATTGGACAGCGCAGACCAAAACCCGACGAGCTCAGGCGCCATGGCTCGACGCCATGCTCGGCCAAGTACACCATCACCGACTGTGCCCGTCGGCGCGACAGATCGAGATTGTACTGGTCGGTGCCCTTGTTATCGGTATGGCCTTCGACGCGCATCCGCTTGATGTCGGGGCGCGCTTTGAGTACACGAACCACCTCGTCCAGCACGGGGAAGCTGATCGGTTTGATGGTGTCGCGATCGAAGTCGAAGAAGATTCGCTCCGACAGCACCAGCTTCTGGCCCTTGATCTCGACGTGGGCTGGGCGGCGCTGCTGATCGGGACAGTCCTCGCCCTCACAGCTCGGTGGCAGGTCAGGGAGCGGCGGAGGTGGCGGCGGCGGCTCCACCTTACGCGGCGGAGGTGGCGGCGGCGGAGGTGGCGGCGGAGGTGGTGGCGGTGGCGGCCGTTTGACGTAGATCCCCGCATAGCTCATGCCCAAATAGGCGCGACCATCGGGGACACCCACGCCAGGGCTTAAACCCGGTCCACCACCGAGGAAAAAGGTAAAGCCGTGATAGCGCGCTTTGAACGCGGCCGTCAGCTCGGCGGGCGTGTTGGTGAGGCGATCGCTGACGACGTAGGGCGTGGCACCCCAGACCTCGGTGACAAAGTAAATCGGTGCAGTCGGCGAGTGACGCAGCGCAACTTGAAGTCCCAGCCCAAACAGGAAGCTGTGCGCTGTCTCGGCGTTGTAAAAGCGCTCGGTGGACGAAAAGATGCTGCCCACAAACGCCGCCACTTGCAGCCGCTGCCAGTCGATATGGGCCAAGATCCGAGGTGCAAAGGTCGGCAGCCGCGAGCCCATGAAGCTGTCGGCATTTCCGGTCGGCACCGTCAAGTCTCCTGCCACACCGAGCTGAAACCCGATCTTGCTCGCGTCGTGGTCCTTGCGATAGCGATACAGCACCGCTTTCACCGCAAAGCGCAGGTCTTCCTGTCCCGCTTGGGTCAGCCCATCCTTCGCAAACGCCGGAGTCACCCGCCGTCCCGAGGTTGGATCTTTGGGATCGAGGAACCCATTTTCCGGCAGCTCACCGGTCTGGTAGAACGTCACCGGTAGCGCCAGCGACACTTGAATCCGATTGAGCAGCGACAGCGACAGCGAGATGTCTCCCGTGAGCCGGTTCTGCACCAGATCCGCCGCCGGAACGCCTCCGAGCGTGTAGGTGAGCGGCGTGCGTGCGTAGTGCAGAAAGAGCTGCGGCACGAACTCCATGTGCGGACCGACCTCGGCGAGATCGAGCGTGACGAGCTTCGCAGTACCCGGTGCCGGATGGAACTTGTTGATGTCGATCGGGGCCGATTCCCCGATGGCCCACGCAAAAGAGGTCGCCGACAGAGCGGTCCAAGCGCCAAGGGCGACCAGGGCTTTTTTGCTGGCTGCGTGAAGGGGCGACTTGGTCATAGCGGTCCTACCCGCGTAGGCACCTAGCCAGCGTCGAGCAGCCAGAGCCCATCATGCGGAGTGGGACTACTTTGACACAAAAGGAATCATACGGATAGCCCGTTTTCAGTCGGTAGCGGCGTCTATCCCCAAGTCCTACCATCTCGCTCTTCGACGACAAATTTGCTGGGAGGGCGCGCTGTGTGGTAGTGGCAGCCTATGAATCCGTCTTCCACCGACGCTACGCCGACCTCCTTACCTGAAAAGTACGACCCTCAGCAGGTCGAGCCGCGCTGGCAGTCCGCGTGGCAGTCTGCCGGAGCGTTCCGGGCACCTCCCGCTGTTACCGCCAATGGTCAGCCCGATCCCCGGCCCAAGTACTTCATCATGGAGATGTTTCCGTATCCCTCGGGACGGCTCCACATGGGCCACGTTCGCAATTACTCGATTGGCGATGTGCTGGCCCGCGCCCACCGCATGAAGGGACACCGCGTCCTGTATCCGATGGGCTGGGATGCGTTCGGTCTGCCTGCCGAAAACGCCGCCATCAAAGCCAAGGTTCATCCTCGCGACTGGACCGTCAAGAACATCGAGTCGATGAAGGGACCGCTCCACCGCATCGGCCAGTCCTACGACTGGTCCCACGAGCTGTCGACCTGCGAGCCCGAGTATTTCATCCACGAGCAGCGCATCTTCATCGAGATGTTCAAAAAGGGCCTCGCCTATCGCAAAGGTGCCCTCGTCAACTGGTGTGCGTCCTGTGCCACGGTGCTCGCCAATGAGCAGGTCGAAGACGGCCTGTGCTGGCGCTGTCAGTCGGTGGTGCATCAGCGCGAGCTGACCCAGTGGTTCCTGCGGATTACCGAGTACGCCCAGCAGATCCTCGACGATAGCAAGCAGCTCCAAGGCAAGTGGCCCGACAAAGTCCTGCACATGCAGGAAAACTGGATCGGTCGCTCCGAGGGGGCCCGCATTCGCTTTGCCCTGACCGAGCCGCTCGCCGACGTGTCCGAGATCGAGGTCTTTACCACCCGGCCCGACACCCTGTTTGGCGCGACGTTCATGTCGATTGCCGCCGAGCACCCGCTCGCGCTCCGCCTGTGTGCCGGTTCCCCGCGAGAGGCCGAGGTCACGTCCTTTGTCCAAAAAGTGCGTGCCGAAGACAAGACCCGACGCGGCGCCGAGGACTACGTCAAAGAAGGCGTCTTCACCGGGGCCTACGTCGTAAATCCCACAAATGGCCGCCGCATCCCCGTCTACATCGCCAACTTCGTGCTGATGGACTACGGCACCGGCGCGGTCATGGCGGTTCCGGCCCACGATCAGCGCGACTTCGAGTTTGCGAAAAAGTACAACCTGCCGATCGAGATCGTGATTCAGCCGGCGGGCGAGACGCTTGATGAGAGCGCGCTGACAGCGGCCTATACCGAGCGCGGCACGCTGGTGAACTCGGGTGCCTTTAACGGCCAAGACAACGAAGCGGCCAAGTCTGCGATCACTGCCTGGCTCGCGGAAAAAGGGCAGGGCGGACAGACCGTTTCGTTCCGGCTGCGCGACTGGCTGGTGTCCAGGCAGCGCTACTGGGGCTGTCCGATCCCGATGGTCGAGTGCAAGGAGCACGGCTATCAGCCGGTCCCCGAGTCCGAGCTGCCCGTTCTTCTGCCCACCGACATCGAGTTCGTGCCGAGCGGTCAGTCGCCGCTCGCGACCCACCCGACCTGGAAGAACGCCACCTGCCCAATTTGCAAAGGCCCGGCGCGACGCGAGACCGACACCATGGACGGGTTCATGGAGTCGTCGTGGTACTTCCTGCGCTACACCGCGCCCCACTACGCGGGCGGCATCCTCGATGAGGCGGGCAAGACCTTTCTGCCGGTCGACCAGTACGTCGGTGGCAGCGAGCACGCGACCAAGCACCTCATCTATTCGCGTTTCTTTACCAAGATGCTGTCCGACTGGGGCGTCCTGCCCGCCACCCTGCGCGAGCCGTTTACCCGGCTGCTCACCCAGGGCATGGTTCTCAAGGACGCCTACCGCTGCGCCGAGCACGACTACCTGTACCCAGAGGAAGTGCAAGACGGGCGCTGCATCAAGTGCGGCAAGGAAGCGCAGTATCTGCGGCAGATGAAGATGTCGAAGACGTTCCGCAACGTCGTCGAACCGATGGCGCTCGTCGAAAAGTACGGCGCCGACACCGCCCGCCTGTTCTGCCTGTTCGCCGCGCCACCCGACTCGGTCCTCGAATGGAACGAAGCCGGCGTCGAGGGTTGCAGCCGCTTCCTCGGTCGTCTCTACCGCCTGGTCCAGCGCTTTCTGGCCTTGCCGCAGACGGGCGAGCCGCCGAGCGACACCGCCCAGGCGGATCTGCGGCGCATCACCCACAAGACGATTCGCCGGGTCAGCACCGACATCTTCGAGCGGCAGCAGTTCAACACTGCCATCGCCGCGATCATGGAGCTGTCGAACGCCATCTCCGACTTCCTGACCACCCAGACCGCCCAGTCGCCCGCGCTGCGTGAGTCGATCGAAACCGCCGTGCTCCTCCTCGGTCCGATGGCCCCCCACATCACCGAGGAGCTGTGGCACGCCCTCGGTCACACCGACCTGCTCGCCCTTCACGCCTGGCCGGTCTTCGACGAAGCCGCCGCCCGCGACGATCAGCTCACCATCGTCGTCCAGGTCAACGGCAAAAAGCGCGCCGAGCTACTCGTCGCCGCCGAAGCCGACGAAGCGAGCATCCAGAAACTGGCCCTGCAAGACCCCGGCGTCAAACAGTTCACCGAGGGCAAAACCATCAAAAAGTCGATCTTCGTAAAAGGCCGCCTCCTCAACCTGGTAGTCGGCTAACGCTTGATGCGTAAGCGAAGTGGACCTTCCGAGGCGACGCCGTGTTTGGTGCTGCGGGTGGTCGATTATGGCGATGCCGACCGGATCGTGACCCTGCTGACGGCGGCACACGGCAAGATCTCGGCCCTGGCCAAGGGCGCGCGCTCGAGTCGGCGACGCTACGGCGCGGCCCTGTCCTCGTTTGGGTTTGGCGAAGCGATGCTCGAGGAGCGGCGCGGCCAGGATCTGTGGTCACTGTCCGACCTGCACGTCACCCGGGGCTTTCCCAATCTGCCCCTGGAGCTGTCCCGCTTCGGCCATGCCGCCTAC
>ERZ724523.166-NODE-166-length-38525-cov-16.747622_pt1 | contig 38525 bp, 30 predicted proteins | sample MGYA00376056_ERZ724523 | MGnify/ENA primary metagenome ERZ724523 (study PRJEB28724, sample SAMN07190888) | wastewater metagenome | isolation source: influent of sewage treatment plant in Hong Hong | place: USA: Christiansburg, Virginia | collected 2016-03-01 ... | reverse complement strand
TATTGAATTCTTCCAGCGGCAAGGCTCTGGCAATCAGATAACCCTGCGCCACGTCGCAGCCCAATAGCGCCAGCTCGCGGTACTGCGTGGCGGTTTCCACCCCTTCCGCCACCACTTTCAGCCCCAGTGCATGGCCCAGGCTGATGGTGGACAGCACAATCGAGCGATTGTGCAGGTTGAGGTCCATGATGAAGCTGCGGTCAATTTTCAGCTCGTTCACCGGCAGGTGGCTCAGATAGGCCAGCGAGGAATAGCCGGTGCCAAAGTCGTCGATGGCCAGGCGGTGGCCCGCTTCGTGCAGGGCGGCAAGCGTGGTGCGCGCCTGTTCTGGGTCGGCCATCAACCCGCCTTCGGTGATTTCCAGACACAAGTCGATAGCCAGCGCGTCGTGGCGGCGCAGGGCGGCAGCCACCCGACGAGGGAAATCCGGGTCTTCTAGGTCGTGAATGGCGACGTTGATCGACACGGTCAGCGGATGGCCGCTGGCACGCCAGGCCGCCACCTGCTCGGCCACCTGGTTAAGCAGCCAGTCAGTCAGTGAGCGGATGCGCCCGGTTTGTTCGGCAAACGGGATAAACGCCGACGGCGGCACCCAGCCGCGCTCTGGATGCCGCCAGCGCACCAGTGCCTCGGCCTGCACCAGCTGGCCCCGGTTGATGCTGACTTGCGGCTGGTAGAATACATGCATTTCATGCTGTTCGATGGCCCGGCGCAGCTCGCCCAGCAGCGACAGCTGCTCGCGCCGACTGCCCACTTGCTCGGCGTTGTATTCACTCCACGGCTTGTGCGCCTGCTTGGCGGCGTACAGCGCCACTTCGGCATTGCGCAGCAGCAGGCCGGCCTGTTCGCCATGCACCGGGAAACGGACAATGCCCAGGGTGACGGTCAGGTCAATATGCTGGTCAGCCAGGGTGAACGGCTCGCCTTCCAGCGCTTGAAACACCTGCCGGTACAACGTATTGCTGTCATAAGCAGGCAGGCCGGTGACCAGCAGAGCAAACACATTGCCGCCCAGCCGGTGCACCCGGCTGTCGTTCGGCCACAAATCGGACAGCCGCGAGGTGGCCACCTGCAGCACCAGATCGCCAGCGGCAAAGCCCAGCAGGTCGTTGATGGCACGGAAGCGGTCGAGATGCACCAGCATCAGCACGCCGGGTTGCTGGGTGGCCAGCGCGGCGGTCAGTGCTTCGTCCAGCGCCAGGCGGTTGCCCAGGCCGGTGAGTTCGTCACGGTAAATCAGCTGCAGCATGGCCTGTTCGCGCTGGGCAATGGCTTCGCCCATGGCGTTGAGCCCACCGGCCAGCTGGGCCACTTCGTCCTCGCCGTGGTCATTGATGCGGGCGCTGTAGTCACCTTCGGCAATCCGCTCGGTGACATTCAGCAAGGCCCGTACCGGGCGGGTCAGGTGGCGCGCCACCCACCATGAAAGCAGCAGCGACAGCAGGAAAATGCCCACACCAATCAGCAGCGAGGTATACAGCGCCTCCTGGCCACGGGCATGCAGGTAGGCGATGTCGATGTCGGCGCCCACCACATAGCGCAAGCCATCCTGACGCACGCCAGGGACAAACAGCGAGCGAAACTGGCCAAACTGGTCGGTGTATTCGGCAAAGTGTGGCAGACCGTCGCGAAATGTCTGCAGCAGCGCTGGCGGTGGCTCGCGGTAGGCTTGCAGATAGTGGCCGTAGTTGTCGGCGCGGATTTCCTGGTCGGAAGCGGCGTCAGCCAGATAACGCACCTGGCCCTGTTCTTCAATAAAAGCGTAAACGTAACGCAAGCCGGCAGCCTGGCTGTACTGGTATAGCGCACGGGTGTGTTCGGCATACTGAGCAGGTGGCTTGGCGTTGAGCGGCTGGTCAAGATAGCCGGCAGGCAGCATGCGCGCCACGGCGTGAGCGGCGGCGGTCAGACGGGCATCTGCCGCTTCGTAGATACTGTTGGTCTTTACTTGGTAGACAAACAGCGTATAAGCCGCCGTGGCCAGAATATTGATGACGGTAAACACCAGCAGGATCTTGGCCTGCACGCCCCATGGTTTGCTGAGTTTCATCTGCCTTTTCCGTGCTGCGGTGTGAGCTTCGCGGTGGGCGCGCGTGAGTAGGGGGCACGCATGCCGGACGAAAGTTTAGCACGTTGGGCTGGCTTGGCGATGCGGCGAGTGTCCGACAGGCATGACATCGCATCACCGGGCCTGGCAGATTACGTCCGGAGGAGGAATGGCAGACGATTCCGAATGAATTCAAAAATGCATTTATTTGATTTTGGATTCATTCGGAAGGGCATGGGCAAAGCCACGCCACGCCCCTCTCACCGCTTGATCAGCGGTCGATTCTTATGAATGCTCATCAAAATGCCAAAACCAATCAGCAGGGTGACCATGGCGGTGCCGCCATACGACACCAGGGGCAGCGGCACACCGACCACGGGCAGGATGCCCGCCACCATGCCCATATTGACAAAAGCATAGGTAAAGAATGACAAGGTGATCGACCCGCCCATCAACCGGCCAAACAAGGTGGTGGCCTTGGCGGTGATCATCAGGCTGCGGGCAATCACCAGCAAGTACAACGTCAGCAGCAACAGGTTGCCGGTCAGGCCAAATTCTTCGGCGTACACGGCAAAAATGAAGTCGGTGGTGCGCTCAGGGATGAATTCCAGATGGGTTTGCGTGCCGCTGAGCCAGCCCTTGCCAAACGGGCCACCTGAGCCAATGGCAATCATCGACTGGATGATGTGGTAGCCAGCGCCCAGCGGATCGGTGGTCGGATCAATCAGGGTGAGCACCCGCTTGCGCTGGTAGTCGTGCATGACGCCCCACACCAGCGGCAGGCTGGCGGCAAAGCCCACTGCGCCGATCGCCATCACCTTCCAGGGCAGGCCGGCCAGAAACAGCACAAAAAAGCCCGAGGCCATGATCAGCGTGGCGGTGCCCAGGTCGGGCTGCTTGAGAATAAACAGCGCTGGCACGGCAATAATCAGCGCTGCCACCCCAAAATGCTGCCAGCGCAGGGCGTTTTCGTGTTTCTGGAAATACCAGGCCAGCATCATCGGCACCATGATTTTCAGGATTTCCGATGGCTGGATCCGGGTGACGCCCACATGCAGCCAGCGCCGCGAGCCATTGACCACCTCGCCAAACAGCGCCACGCCCAGCAACAGCAATACCCCAACCACATAGCCTGGCACGGCCAGCTGCATCAAGAACTGCGGTTTGACGTTGGCCACCGCCCACATGATGCCCAGCGAAATCAGCATAAAGGTGAATTTATTGGTCACCTTGTCCAGATTCTGGTTGGACGCTGAAAACAGCACCACCAGGCTCAGGGTGAAGATGGCAATCACCAGCCAGAACAGCCAGCCGTCAATCGGGGTGTGCAGCCGGGCCCAGGCCCGGCGCAGCAGATAGTAATCGTTCATTCCACGGGTTCCTCGGCAGACCCGGCAGCAGCCTGGCTGCTGTCCGCCTGGCTGGGGGTGGCACCGCGCGGCGGTTTCACCAGCGGGCTGTCCGGGCTGGAAACGCCGCTGCGCCGCCCCGTCAGGTAATAATCAAACAGCTCACGGGCAATCGGTGCCGCAGCGGCGGCACCCCAGCCGCCATTTTCCACAATCACCGCAATGGCCATTTTGGGTGCTTCCACTGGAGCAAAAGCCACAAACCAGGAGTGGTCGCGATGGATTTCCGCCAGTGCCGAGGCATTGTATTTGGCCCCCTGCTTGATCTGCACCACTTGGGCGGTGCCGGTTTTGCCGGCCATGGTGTAGCTCAGGCCGGCACCAATCCGCGCGGCGGTGCCGCCGGGTTTCAGCACGGCTTCCATGGCCGACTTCACAAAGGCCAGATTGGCCGGGTCGTGGTGGTTGTCGCGCACTGGCGTGGCGGCCACTTTGCTGATTTCGCCGGTTTTCAGGTTTTCGATTTCCTTGACCACATGCGGCTGATACACCACGCCGTTATTGGCCAGAATCGCAATGGCATGCGCCACCTGCAGCGGGGTATAGGTGTTGTAGCCCTGGCCAATGCCAATCGGCACCACATCAGCGGGCGTCCAGGTGCGGGCGGCTTCCGGGTAGCGTTTGCCGGCAAAGCGTTTGCGCTTCCATGCCTTGCTGGGCAGCACGCCCCTGGCTTCGCCATCCAGGTCAATGCCGGTCTGGCTGCCAAAGCCAAACTTGGCCAGCTGCGGTGACAGCCGGTCGATGCCCATGTCCCAGGCCAGCTTGTAGTAGTAGGTGTCGGACGATACCTGGATCGAGCGGAACATGTTCATGCTGCCCCAGCCGGTGGGCTTGGAGTCGCGAAAGCGGTGGACGCTGCCCGGCAGGGAAAAATAACCCGGATCGGGAATGGTGTAGCTGGGCTCGCGGAACTTGGTTTCCAGTGCCGCCATGGCCATGAACGGCTTGAAGGTGGAGCCCGGTGGATACAGGCCGCGCAGCGCGCGGTTGACCAGCGGTTTTTTCCAGTCTTCGTTCAGGTCTTTCCAGCTCTGGCTGTCGATGCCATCAATGAACAGATTGGGGTCGTAGCCCGGTTTGGACACAAACGCCAGCACGCCGCCGGTGCTGGGGTCGATGGCCACCAGCGCGCCGCGCCGGTCACCAAAGCTGTCCCAGGCCAGCTTTTGCAGCTCGATATCCAGCGCCAGCTTGAGGGTGTGGCCATTACTGGGCAGCACCCGGCGCAAGGTGCGCACTGCGCGGCCACCGGCGTCGGTTTCCATTTCTTCAAAACCCGCAGTGCCATGCAGCACTTTTTCATAGGTGTATTCCAGCCCGGTTTTGCCGATGTGGGTGCTGCCGCGATAATCAGCCAGCTCGTCGTTGTCTTCCAGCGCCTGCTGTTCTTTCTGGTTGATCCGGCCAATATAGCCCACCACATGCGAGGTGATTTCCTTGAACGGATAATCGCGGAACAGCCGCGCCTTGACCTCTACGCCAGGAAATCGCCAGATATTGGCCGACACTCGGGCCACTTCTTCGTCACTGAGTTTGATTTTCAGCGGAATCGATTCGAAACTGCGGTTTTCCTCGGCTTGCTTGCGAAAGCGCTTGATGTCCCGTGGGTTGATCTCGACCAACTGGCCAAGCCCGTCCAGCGTGCGGCTGAGGTCTTCAATCTTGTAGGGCGTCAGCTCCAGCGTGTAGGCCGAGTAGTTTTGCGCCAGCACCACGCCATTGCGGTCAATAATCAGCCCACGGTTGGGAATGATTGGCACCAGCGAGATGCTGTTGTTTTGGGCCAGGGTGGCAAAGTGCTCGTGCTGGTACACCTGCAGCCAGGCAAAGCGCCCGGCCAGAATGGCAAAACCCAGCAACATGCCGGCAAACGCCAGCAGCAGGCGCAGCTGAAATTGGTTGTCCGCCTGCTGCGGGGCGGTAAAGCGAGACACCATGATTGGTTTACCCCGGTGTGCCGCGACGTTGCGGAATCAGCAGGACATTGGTCAGCAAGGGCCAGAATACCGCGCCGACAAACGGGGCAATAAAATACTCCCAGCCGGCAAACACCGAGCCTGTGGTCATTCGTGCCAGCACCATCAGTGTCTGATTGATCAGCAGCAATACCAGCACCACCAGGGTTTGCTGGCCCAGGTTGTACATCACCACCTGACGCTGGCGGGCCAGAATCAGGTAGCTGCTGACGCTATACGCCAGCGCATGCTGGCCAAACACACTGGCACTGGCCACGTCGGCAATCAGCCCCACGGCAAATGCCCAGCCAATGCCAAACCGGCGCGGCTGGTTCAGCGTCCAGTACAGCACCAGCAGGGCGGTGAGATCCGGCACCCAGCTGGCCAGGGCCATATCCAGTGGCAGCAGCTCGACGGCAATGGCCACCAGAAAGCTCAGCACAATCCAGCGGGTTTTGATCGGTTTCAGAAACTCTTTGGGACGGTCAAACGCCATGGCTTATTCATCACTCGCATGTTTTCGGCGGGACTTCTGCTTGGGCACCGGCGCAGGTTCGGGGCGCGGGGGCAGGTTCAGCGTTTCGTTCAGCACCAGCAGCGTGCGGTTTTCCGCCACCCCGGCCAGCGGGGTGCAGTCGATCCGGGCAAATGGCGAGCCGCTGTTGCGGTCCACCAGCCCCACCCTGGCCACCGGCAGGCCAGCGGGGTATACCCCGTCAATGCCCGAGGTCACCAGCAAATCGCCCACCCGGATATCGGCATGCGCAGCCACATGGCGCACTTCGGTCTGGCCGCCCATGCCGTACAGCACGGCGCGCAGGCCGTTGCGCTGCACCATCACCGGCACCGGGTGGTTGCGTTCGATCAGCAGGGTGACTTCGGCGGTCAGCGGCTGTACCCGGGTGATCTGGCCCACCAGACCACGGGCGTCAATCACCGGCAGGCCGGCCTGCACACCATCGTGGCTGCCCTTGTCGATGATCAGCGTATAGGTGAACGGGTCGCGGCTGGTGTAGACAATTTCTGCCGCCAGCGTGCTGCCAGGATGCTGGCCGCGCAGGCCCAGGGTCTGGCGCAGTTCGGCGTTTTCCCGCAGCAGCGCAGCCTGACGCTGCAGGCGGGCCTCCAGCTCCAGCTGGTAGGTGCGCAACACCTGGTTTTCATGCGCCAGGGTGGTCTGGGTGGTGACCAGATCATCCAGCTGGCGCAGGCCTTCCGGCGGTGCGGTCACCAGCCATTGCATGGGGTAGAGCAGCACCGACAGCGCGCCACGGGCGGGTTCGAGCAGCGCCAGCTTGGCGTCTGCCACCAGCAGCGCCAGCGACAGCGCGCAACAGACCAGCAAGCGGGTTAACGGCTTGGGCCCACGGCGAAAAAAACGGGGAGAGCTGGCGATATCCATCACATGCCATCAGGGGGATAACGGCTGTGCCGCGCGCGGATGCAACCGGGCGCGGCACAGACGGAAGGTATAAGGGCGAGGATCAGTCGTTGGTGAACAGCGTGCCAACCTTGTCCATCTTGTCCAGCGCCCGGCCCGAGCCACGCACCACGCAGGTGAGCGGATCGTCGGCCACAAACACCGGCAGGCCGGTTTCTTCCTGCAGCAGGCGGTCGATGTCGCGCAGCAGCGCGCCGCCGCCAGTCAGCACCATGCCTTTTTCGGCAATGTCGGCACCCAGCTCTGGTGGGGTTTGCTCCAGCGCAATCTTGACGGCAGAGACAATCTGGTTAAGCGGCTCGGTCAGTGCTTCGAGGATTTCATTGGACGATACGGTAAAGGCGCGCGGAATGCCTTCGGCCAGATTGCGGCCCTTGACTTCCATTTCGCGCACTTCTGCCCCCGGAAAGGCCGAACCGATGGTTTTCTTGATTTCTTCGGCAGTGGTTTCACCAATCAGCATGCCGTAGTTGCGCCGGATGTAATTGATGATGGATTCATCAAACTTGTCGCCGCCCACGCGTACCGAATTGGAATAGACAATCCCGCCCAGCGAGATCACCCCCACCTCGGTGGTGCCACCACCGATATCCACCACCATCGAACCGGTAGCTTCTTCCACCGGCAGGCCAGCGCCAATGGCAGCGGCCATCGGTTCTTCAATCAGCTCGACGCGGCGCGCGCCGGCACCCAGGGCGGATTCCTTGATGGCGCGACGCTCCACTTGGGTGGAACCGCACGGCACGCAGATCACAATGCGCGGGCTGGCGCTGAACAGCCGGCTGGGGCTGACCTTCTTGATAAACTGCTTGAGCATTTGCTCGGTGACGGTGAAGTCGGCAATCACGCCGTCTTTCATGGGCCGGATGGCCTGAATCGAGCCGGGGGTTCTGCCCAGCATTTTTTTCGCTTCCAGGCCAACAGCCAGGATGGATTTTTTGTTGGATGCGCCTTCGTGCATGATAGACACGACAGACGGTTCGTCCAGCACGATACCTTTGCCGGTCACATAAATCAGTGTGTTGGCAGTGCCAAGGTCGATGGCGAGGTCATGGGAAAAATAACCGGTAATCGAGCGAAACATCGTAGTCCTGTGTAGGCTGGCCCCATCGGCGCGGCAAGTGGCGCAGGCCGGTGAGGCAAAAAGTGGGTAGCAAGGAAGTCCGGCCTGCCGCAGCAGCCGACGGACAGGTTGACACGCTTGGATGACAACAGTTCCGCCCCCTTGTGGCCGGCGCGGCAAGACAGCGGCTGGCGGTTGGGCGAAACCAGCGGACTATGATACCCTACAACATTCGGCAAATTAAAGTCTTAACGAGGTTTTTATGTCCCTTTCCGCCACCGATGTCAGCCGGATTGCACGGCTTGCCCGCCTGCGCATGGATGAGGCAGAAATCACCGCCGTACAAGGCCAGCTCAACGGGATTTTCAGCCTGATTGAGGCCATGCAGGCGGTCGACACCTCCGGTGTGGCCCCCATGTCGCACCCGCAGGATGTCAGCCTGCGCCTGCGCGACGACGTGGTCAGCGAAAGCGACCGCCGCGCCGCCTACCAGGCGGTGGCGCCCAGTGTGGAAAACGGTCTCTATCTGGTGCCCAAGGTCATCGAATAAACGTCTGTTGCTCCGCTATTTCCCCCGCTTTCTACCGTGTGCCCGTCATGAACTACACGCTTAAACAGCTTTCCGACGCGCTGGCTGCCGGCCAGATGTCCAGCCGCGAACTCACCCGCGACTACCTGGCCCGCATCGACGCCCTCAATCCGCAGCTCAATGCCTTCATCACCGTTGACCACCACGGCGCACTGGCCGCCGCCGATGCCGCCGACGCTGCCCGCGCCGCCGGCCAGGCCGGCGCGCTGACCGGTATTCCGTTTGCGCACAAGGATGTGTTTGTCACCGAAGGCCTGCGCACCACCTGCGGCTCGAAGATGCTGGGCAATTTTATTGGCCCCTACGACGCGCATGTGGTCAGCCAGTGCCGCCATGCTGGCCTGGTGCTGCTGGGCAAAACCAATATGGACGAGTTCGCCATGGGCTCGTCCAACGAAAACTCCGCCTTTGGCGCGGTGAAAAACCCGTGGGACCTGGCAGCGATTCCGGGCGGCAGCTCGGGCGGTTCGGCGGCAGCCGTGGCCGCCGGCCTGGTGCCGGTTGCCACCGGCACCGACACCGGCGGCTCGATCCGTCAGCCGGCCAGCCATTGCGGCATCACCGGCATCAAGCCCACCTACGGCACGGTCAGCCGCTACGGCATGGTGGCCTACGCCAGTTCGCTGGATCAGGGCGGGCCGATGGCGCGCACCGCCGAAGACTGCGCGCTGCTGCTCAATGTGATGGCCGGCTTTGACCCGCGCGACGCCACCTGCCTGGACCGCCCAAAAGAAGACTACACCCGTAGCCTGAACAGCCCGGTGGCCGGCCTGACCATTGGCCTGCCCAAGGAGTTTTTTGCCGCCGGCCTGGCCAGCGATGTGGCACGGGTGATCGACGCCGCCGTGGCGCAGTTCAAGGCGCTGGGTGCCAAGGTGGTGGAAGTCAGCCTGCCGAAAACCGAGCTGTCGATCCCGGCTTACTACGTGATTGCCCCGGCGGAAGCCTCGTCCAACCTGTCGCGCTACGATGGCGTGCGCTACGGTCATCGCGCCGCCGAGTACAAAGACCTCACCGACATGTACGAGCGCTCGCGCGCGGAAGGCTTTGGTGCCGAAGTCAAACGCCGCATTCTGGTGGGCACTTATGTGCTGTCGCACGGCTATTACGACGCCTATTACATCCAGGCACAGAAGATTCGCCGGCTGATTGCCGAGGACTTCCAGGCCGCCTTCCAGCAGTGTGATGTCATTCTTGGCCCGGTGGCCCCCACGGCGGCGTTTAATCTGGGCGAGAAGTCCGACGACCCGGTGCAAATGTACCTGTCCGACATCTACACCCTGGCAGTCAATCTGGCTGGCCTGCCTGGCATGAGCCTGCCCGCCGGCTTTGCCGACACTGGCCGCCCAGTGGGCGTGCAGCTGATTGGCAATTATTTTTCCGAGGCTGCCATGCTCGGCGCTGCGCATCAGTTCCAGCAGGCGACAGACTGGCATACCCGCACCCCGGCGCTGTGAGCGCCGGCCATTACGCCGCCCGCCCAACGACCGCGAAGGAATCCAAAGCATGAAATGGGAAGTCGTGATTGGTCTGGAAGTGCATACCCAGCTTTCCACCCAGTCGAAAATCTTTTCTGGCAGCAGCACCGCCTTTGGCGCTGCGCCCAACACCCAGGCCAGCGCAGTGGATATCGCCCTGCCTGGCGTGTTGCCGGTGATGAACCGCGCCGCCGTGGACAAGGCCATCCGCTTTGGCCTGGCCATCGGTGCCAAGGTTAACCGCACCTCGATCTTTGCCCGCAAGAATTACTTTTATCCCGACCTGCCCAAGGGCTACCAGATCAGCCAGTTTGAGCTGCCGGTGGTAGAAGGCGGCCAGATCAGCATCCTGGTGGGCGATGGCGAAAAAACCATCAACCTCACCCGCGCCCATCTGGAAGAAGACGCCGGCAAGAGCCTGCATGAAGACTTCCATGGCATGACCGGCATCGACCTTAACCGCGCCGGCACGCCGCTGCTGGAAATTGTGTCCGAGCCGGAAATGCGCTCGGCCACCGAAGCCGTGGCCTACGCCCGCGCACTGTATACGCTGGTGACCTGGCTGGGCATTTGCGACGGCAATATGCAGGAAGGCAGCTTCCGGGTGGACGCCAATGTGTCGATTCGCCCGTTTGGCCAGGCCGAATTTGGCACCCGCCGCGAGATCAAAAACCTGAACTCCTTCCGCTTTCTGGAACAGGCAATCAACGCGGAAATCCAGTATCAGATCGACTTGATCGAAGACGGCGGCAAGGTGCAGCAGGCCACGGTGCTGTTCGACCCGGACAGCGGCGAAACCCGCGCCATGCGCAGCAAGGAAGACGCCCACGACTACCGTTACTTCCCCGACCCAGACCTGCTGCCGCTGGTGATTCGCGATGAAGAAGTGGACGCCATCCGCGCCGACATGCCGGAACTGCCGGGCGAAATGAAGCAGCGCTTTGTCGAGAGCTTTGGCGTTTCTGCCTACGACGCCGGCCTGCTGACCCAATCGCTGGCACTGGCGCGCTACTTTGAAGCCGCCGCCCAGGCCAGCCAGGGTCAAGGCAAGCTGGTGGCCAACTGGGTCAACGGTGAAATTGCCGCCCGGTTGAACCGCGAAGAAAAAGCCATCGCCGACTGCCCGCTGTCGGCCCAGCGTCTGGCCGGGCTGGTGGTGCGGATTGCCGACAACACCCTGTCCAACAAGCTGGCCAAGCAGGTGTTCGATGCGCTGTGGGACAGCGAGCTGGACGCCGATGCCATCATCGAACGCGATGGCCTCAAGCAGGTGTCGGACAGCGGTGCAATTGAAAAGCTGGTCGATGAAGCCATCGCCGCCAACCCCAAGGCGGTAGAAGAATTCCGCGCCGGCAAGGAAAAGGCGCTGAACGCGCTGGCCGGCCAGGTGATGAAGGCCAGCAAAGGGAAGGCCAACCCGGCGCAGGTGCAGGAGATTCTGCGCCAGAAGCTCACCGCGTAAGCGCACGCTGACGAGCAAAACACGGGCCACCCAGGCTTACGCCGGGTGGCCCGTGGCGTTTCACGCCGACATCTGCTACCGCCCCAGCTTCGCCTGCCCACCCTGGCCGCTGTTCAGCAGCGCTTCATGGCGCAGGCTGAAAATCAACCCGCCCCAGTGCCGGCCCTGGTGGTACACCGGCACGGAAATCAGCGCATAAATATCGCCAATATCGCGCACATAGGCCTGAAACAGAAATGGCCCGGTATCGGTGCAGGTGCGTTGCAGCATCGGATTGGCGCGGTGAAAGCGCTTGTCGCGGCTGAACGCCAGATTGTGCGCCGGGTCGTCGGTGGGTGGCTGGCTGTACTTGCTGATATGGGTGGGCGGGTAGGTTTCTTCGCCGGTCAGCAGCACCACCAGGTCGCATCCGGTCACCTGGGCGGTCATCTGGTCAAAGTAGGGGCGAAACAGCTGTTCAAATGCCCGGTCGTAGCGGGTGTGGTACTGCTGTGGGTTGGTGCCGGGAATCGGCTGGTACTGACGGTCAAACAGCTGGCAACCCGAGGCGGCCAGCTGGTCGAGCATCTGCTCGCAGGTGGTGCGGCAGGCGTAGAGCTGACGCACCACCTGGTCAAACGGCCCGTCAGCCAGTTCAAAGCGGCCCAGATCGCGCATCACCTGCTCAGCCGAGGCAATCAGCCCACCAGACGCCTTGGCGCTGACCTGCATCACCTCGGCCATGTCCTCCGCCAGCTGGTGCATCTGGCTGACATGCTGGTGAATATCCTGATGATTGCTGGCCAGCACCTCCATGGCAGCATGGATGGTGCCGATTTCCTGGTTGACCTGCCGGCTGCCCTGCGCCAGCCCGGCCAATGCCTGATTGGCTTCACTGAGCAGGCTGCTGGCGTCGCCCATGCTGTGCATGATGGTGGCGGTATTGTCGGCAGTGTGCTGCGACTGACGATGAATCGACTCCACCCGGTCGGTCACCGTCAGTGCCAGCGCGTGGGTGCGTTCGGCCAGCTTGCGCACTTCGTCGGCCACCACGGCAAACCCCCGGCCCGACTCGCCAGCACGGGCGGCTTCAATCGCCGCATTCAGCGCCAGCAAATTGGTCTGGTCGGAAATGCCGCGTATTTCTGTCACGCTGCCAATAATCGCCGAAGTGTCTTCCTGCAACTGGGCCAGGGTATGGGCAAACTGGTCCATGACGGTTACCGCCGCACGGGCGCGCTGGTCGGCGCTTTCCACTGCGCGACAAGTGTGGCTGGCATTGTCGGCCAGGGTCTGGCTGAAGCCGGCAATCACCCCCACGCTGGCTTTGATCGTGCCCACCTCGTGCTGGCTTTGCTCGGTCAGGCCAACAATCTGCTCGGCCAGGGTTTCCTGCGCCAGCGCCTTGTCGCGGGCATCCTGAATCACCTTGCCGATATGCGCGGCCTGAATCGACAAGGCAATATTATGCTGGCGCACCCCGCCCAATACCCGGCACAGGGTGGCGCGTTCGCGATTGAAACTTTCAATGGCTTCGTTCAGCGCCCCACCCGGCAGCGGCCACGGTTCGGACATCGCCCGCGCGGGTGCATTGCTGGCCGGCAGGCTGGCGCGCAGCCGTTGCAGCGGTCGCAACAGCGGCGGATACACACAGGCCAGCAGCCCCAGCCCGGCAATCACCCCCAGCCCCGCCAGCGTCCACGCCGACGCCAGCGCACCAGCAGCAAACAGCAGGCCGCACGCAGCCAGGACCATGACGCTATGGATGCCAAGCACCCCCAGCAAGGTGATATGCATGATGCGGCCTCTTCCTCTGCCCGCCCCTGAATGGGGCGGATGCGTATTATCGTGATGTGGTTCGGTGGGCAGGCCCCCACCGCTTAGCGCCGCTCACCAAACCCTCCTGGCGTCGTTGCGCGGCCTTGCCGTACGGCTTGTACTGTCTGCGGCCGCACACCTAGCCAGGAGCGCTGTGCTGAGTTTTGTGAGCGGCGCTCAATGTAATTGACTGTGGCATTGACTGGCGCAGGATGCAAGCCCTGAACCGGGGACAAATACGGATTTCTACTTAATCACGTTTACGTCACTTCGGCGCCAGGCACGATGCCGGTCCAGATTGACAATCTCCCCTCGCTTGGGCCATTGTGACGCGGAATTTTTCTGACTGATATCGACCGATGACCGCCACCATGACCCTGCCTGCCACCGACCCGATTCATGCTGCCCTGGCGCAGTTCCCCCTGTTGATTCTGGATGGCGCGCTGGCCACCGAGCTGGAGCGGCGCGGCTGCGACCTGAACGATGCGCTGTGGTCGGCGCGGGTGTTGCTGGAAGCGCCTGAGCTGATCCGGGCAGTACACACCGACTACTTTGCCGCCGGTGCCGACGTGGCCACCACCGCCAGCTATCAGGCCAGTTATCCAGGATTTGCCCGGCGTGGGCTGAGCGCCGAACAGGCCACCGCCTGCCTGCAGTTGTCGGTACAACTGGCCCGTGAGGCGCGCGACACTTTTTGGGCCGCGCACCCCGAACAGCACGGCCTGCGCCCGCGTCCGCTGGTGGCCGCCTCGGTGGGGCCGTTTGGGGCAATGCGGGCGGATGGGTCGGAGTATGTGGGCCATTACGGCGTGGACAGCGCCACGCTAAAAGACTTTCACCGCCCGCGCCTGGCGGCCTTGCTGGCAGCGCAGCCAGATGTGCTGGCCTGCGAAACCCTGCCCTGCCTGCAGGAAGCGCTGGCGCTGGCCGAACTGCTGGCCGACGAATTTCCGCAGGCGCGGGCGTGGATCAGCTTCAGCTGCCGCGATGGCGCGCATACCTGCCAGGGCGAGCGGCTGGCCGACGCGGTGGCGGCGCTGGCGGATGATGCGCAGGTGGTGGCAGTCGGGGTGAATTGCACCGCGCCAGGCTTTATCCCCGAGCTGATTGCCGCCGCCAAAGCGGCCAGTGACAAACCGGTGCTGGTGTATCCAAACGCCGGAGAAAGCTACGACCCGGTACATAAATGCTGGCATGGCTGCGCCGACCCGCAGGCATTTGCTGAAGCGGCCCGCCAGTGGCAGGCGCAAGGCGCACAACTGATTGGCGGCTGCTGCCGCACCACGCCGGCGGACATTCAGGCGCTGGCTGCCTGGGCCAGGCCCGGTGTGCGCTGACGCGCGGCGGTCATGAATGGCCCGGTGACTAAGTAGAACTACGCAATGTTTAGTTGATTTGCATCATTTCTCTGCCGCGTCTATGCCAGCCACGCTAGTGCAGTGCAGCAGCGCCGTCTGCCCGGCCCAGTAGAAACCCCTAAGCTAAACATATGATTTGACTGGCCATCTTGATGGCAATGCCAGATAAGTGCTTGTCGCAAAAGGCGAAACCCCGGTCTGCGGTTGACCGGGGTTTTGTTTGTCCTTATAGTGGCGCGCAGTGGGAAAAAGTGGCCCCAGGTGGGAGAATGGCCAAATTGTCGGGGGTTAAAACCCGTTGGTCGTTGCCAATGCCCAGGCCTTGTTCGCTGCGTGCGGCATGGTGTGCAGCGGCGGCAGTCAACTCATCGGGGTCAACCACATGTTTGGTGGAGTCAGCACGCTGTCGCTCGATAATAAAGGTCGCCTGGCCCTGCCGGTCCGGCACCGCGAGCCGCTGCTGGCCGACGGAAATGGCCGCTTGGTGGTCACCCTGGACTCCCCCAGATTTTTGCTTGTCTACCCGGAAAAGAACTGGCTTCCTGTGATGGAAAAACTCGCGGCGCTGCCCGTGACCCAACCTGCCGTGCGGGCGTATGCCCGCTTATTGCTTGGCAATGCTGAAACCCTGGAAATCGACGCTGCCGGGCGGGTGCTGCTGCCTGCTCGCCTGCGGCAAAAAACCGGTCTGAACAAAAACGTGGCGCTGGTGGGCATGGGGCATCGCTTTGAACTGTGGGACGCCCAGGCTTTCGAGGCCGAAACCGACGCCGCGCTGGCCCTGCCGGCCCAGGCGCTCACCGAGCTGGGAGCGCTGTCACTGTGAACCCAGCCACCCTGATTCACCGCACGGTACTGCTGGCCGAAGCGGTTGACGGCTTGTCGGTCAAACCCGATGGCGTTTATGTGGATTGCACCTTTGGCCGTGGCGGCCATAGCCGGCGCATTCTGGCGCAGCTTGGTCCGACTGGCCGGCTGATTGCCTTTGACAAGGACCCCGCCGCCATTGCCTCGGCGCAGGCGCTGGCCGACCCGCGTTTTCAGATTGTCCATGACGGTTTTGTCTGTTTCACCCAGGCGCTGGACGCGCTGGGCGTGAGCGAAGTGGACGGCGTATTGATGGATCTGGGGATTTCCTCGCCGCAGATCGACGAAGCCGAACGCGGCTTCAGCTTCCGCTTTGACGCCCCGCTGGACATGCGCATGGACACCACCCGTGGCCTGACCGCCGCACAATGGCTGGCCCAGGCCGATGAGGCCGATATCCGAGAAGTGATCAAAACCTATGGCGAAGAGCGGTTTGCTAAATCGATTGCAGCAGCGATTGTTGCGACGCGGGCAGAGTCCCCGATTACGCGCACGGGCGAGCTCGCCCGCCTTGTTGCGCAAAACGTCCGCACTCGTGAGCCCGGCCAGGACCCGGCCACCCGCACCTTTCAGGCTATTCGGATTTACCTCAATCGTGAACTCGAAGAACTGAGCGCCACCCTGCCGCAAATCATTGCCCGGCTGCGCACGGGGGGACGGATTTCGGTCATCAGCTTTCATTCGCTGGAAGACCGCATCGTCAAGAACTTCCTGCGCGACGCCGCCACTGCCGACACCCTGCCATCGTGGGTGCTGGTGCGTGCGGCAGACATTCCACAAGCGCCACTGCGTCTGGTTGGCAAGGCCATTCGCGCCAGCGCCGAAGAAGTGCGCGACAACCCGCGTGCGCGTAGCGCCATTATGCGGGTGGCCGAGCGCACCGAAGGCGAGTGGAAGGGGTTGGCGTGAGACACCGCTTCAACACCGTGCTGCTGGTGGCGTTGATTGTCTGCGCGCTAGGGGTCATTACCTCGCAGCATCTGGCACGCAAACTGTACAGCGAGCTGGAAAAAGAACAGAAATTCACCCATCAGCTGGAAGTGGAGTTTGGCAAGCTGCAGCTGGAACAAAGCACCTGGGCGGCGCACTCGCTGATTGAACGCGCCGCCACCGAACGTCTGTCGATGCACACCCCTGACCCGCGTGAAGTGCAGGTGGTGCAAGCTGGCGCTGCCAGCCGGAGTCGCTGATCATGGCCATTGTTGGAGCCACCCGCCACGCCCCCCGCCCCAGCCCAAGCGTGCGCCTGCCACCCGTGCGCATGCGCTGGGTGGGCCTGGGGCTGGGCCTGTTGTTTATTGCCTTGCTGGGGCGGGCGGTGTACCTGCAACTGGTGAAACAGGATTTCCTGCAAAGCCAGGGGGCCGCGCGCTACAGCCGGGCGATTGAACTGGAAGCCAACCGGGGGGTGATTGCCGACCGCAATGGCGAACCGCTGGCGATTTCCACCCCGGTGCAGTCCATCTGGGCCAGTCCGGCGGATATGGAGCCGGTGCCGGCAGACAAAATCAACCAACTGGCCCGGCTGCTGGAAATGGACCCGGCAGAAGTGTCGCGCAAGCTGTCGGACAAGCGCCGCGAATTTTTGTACATCAAGCGCCAGATCAGCCCCGACCTGGCTGATGCGGTGATGAAGCTGGGCATTCCCGGCATTGCCAAGCAGCAGGAGTTCCGCCGCTTTTACCCCGATGGGGAAATGACCGCGCATGTGGTTGGCGTCACCGGGGTGGATGGCCGTGGCCAGGAAGGCCTGGAGCTGGCCAAGGAAAAAATGCTGGCCGGCAAGCCGGGCCGTCGCCATGTGATCAAGGACCGGCGCGGCCATATCATCGAAGACATTGCCGCCATCGAACGTCCGCGTGATGGCCAGACCCTGTCACTGTCGATCGACCGCAAGATCCAGTATCTGGCGTTTCGCGAGCTGAAAGCGGCGGTGGAAACCTTCAAGGCCAAGGCCGGCGGCGTGGTGGTGCTGGATGCCCACACGGGCGAAGTGCTGGCGCTGGCCAATCTGCCCTCGTTCAACCCGAACAACCGCCAGCGGCTGGATCCGGCAATGAAGCGCAACCGGGCGCTGACCGACCTGTTTGAACCCGGCTCCACCCTCAAGCCATTTACCGTGGCCAAGGCGCTGGACGACGGCGTGGTGCGTACCGAGCAGATGTTCAATACCGAGAGCTACAGCATTGGCCCGGCGCGCATCAAGGACTCGCACAGCCACCCGCAGCTGGCAGTATGGGAAATCATCCAGAAATCCAGCAACGTCGGTTCATCCAAAATTGCCCTGATGCTGCCGCCGCAAACCCTGTGGCAGCTGTTTGACGATGTTGGCTTTGGCCGCGTGCCACAAACCGGTTTCCCCGGCGAAGCCACCGGTCGCGTGCGGCCGTATAAAACCTGGAAGCCGATTGAACAGGCCACCATGAGCTATGGCCACGGCATTTCGCTCAGCCTGATGCAGCTGGCCCGCGCCTACACCATTTTTACCAATGATGGCGTGCTGATGCCGGTGAGCTTTTTCCGGCTCGATCAGGCCATGCCGGGCAAGCCGGTGCTCAAGCCAGACACCGCGCGCAAGATGCGTGACATGCTGATGACCGTCACCCAGCCAGGCGGCACCGCGCCGCGCGCCCAGGTGCTGGGTTTCAACGTGGGCGGCAAAACCGGCACCGCGCACAAGCAGGAAGGCCGTGGCTATGCCGCCAGCAAGTATATTTCCTCGTTTGTTGGCTTTGCCCCGGCCACCCGGCCCCGGCTGATTGTGGCGGTGATGATTGACGAGCCGCAGGGCCAGTACTACGGCGGCACGGTGGCCGGCCCGGTGTTCAGCAATGTGATGGCCGGCAGCCTGCGCATTTTGGGCGTGGAACCCGACGCACCAACCAATAACACCCTGATTCCACTGGATAATATTCCAGAAGTACGGGAAGAAACATGAACAGCCTGATGACCCCTTTATCCGATTGGGACGCGGGCGTGCTTGAGCGTTTGCCCACGCCGCTGCGCCGGGTGGAGTCCGACAGCCGCCGGGTGCTGCCCGGCGACGTGTTCCTGGCCTTTCGCGGCGAATACGCCGATGGCCGCGACTATATCGCCAGTGCGCTGGCGCGCGGCGCGGCGGCGGTGCTGTGGGACCCGGCAGAGGGGTTTGCCTGGCCAGCGCAGTGGGCGGCCACCCCAAACCTGGCCGTGCCCGAGCTGCGTCAGCGTGCCGGGATGGTGGCCAGCCAGGCGCTGGGCCACCCCAGCCGTGCCATGCTGATGGTGGGCATTACCGGCACGAATGGCAAAACCTCGATTTCGCACTGGCTGGCGCAGGCGTGGACCCTGCTCGGGCGCAAAACCGCCTTGATTGGGACGGTGGGCAATGGGTTTGTTGGCGAGCTCAGCGACACCACCCACACCACGCCTGACCCGGTCACCGTGCAGCACCGGCTGGCCGACTACCTGCGCCAGCAGGCGCAAGTGGTGGCGATGGAAGTGTCCAGCCATGGGCTGGACCAGTTTCGCGTCAATGGCGTAGCGTTCACCACCGCAGTGTTCACCAACCTGACCCGCGACCACCTGGACTACCACGGCGACATGGACGCCTACGGGGCCAGCAAGGCACGGCTGTTTCACTGGGATGGCCTGCGCCACGCGGTGATCAATATCGACGACGCCTTTGGCCAGACCCTGGCCGCCGGCATCGACCGTCAGCGCACCGAGGTCTACACCTACGGCCTGACCGGCGGCGACATTACCGTCACCCGGCTGGACGCCTCGCTGGCCGGCCTGCACCTGGACGTGCGCACGCCGTGGGGCGAGGGTCATATCGACACCCCGCTACTGGGCCGTTTCAACGCCGCCAACCTGCTGGCCTGCCTGGGCGCGCTGGGGGCCAATGGCGTGGCGCTGGCCGACGCCTGCCGGGTGCTTGGCCAGATTCTGCCCGCGCGCGGACGCATGCAGCACAGCGGCGGCCATCGTGAACCGCTGGTGGTGATTGACTACGCCCACACGCCAGATGCCCTGGACAAGGCGCTGGCCACCCTGGCCGAGATTCGTCCCGCCGGCGGCAAGCTGTATTGCGTATTTGGCTGCGGCGGCGACCGCGACCCCGGCAAGCGGCCACAAATGGGCGCAATCGCCCAGGCCCGTGCCGATGTGACGGTGGTGACCAGCGACAACCCACGCAGTGAAGCACCCGACGCCATCATTGCCGACATCCTGGCCGGCATGTCCGCACCGGGCCATGTTGACCCCGACCGCGCCGCCGCCATTCACTGGGCGATTGCCCAGGCGCAGCGGGGCGATGTGGTGCTGATTGCCGGCAAAGGCCATGAGGAATACCAGGATATTGCCGGGGTGAAACACCCGTTTTCTGATTTTCAGGTGGCAGAAGCCGCCCTGGCGCGCTGGAGCCCCGCCCATGACTGAACGCATGCTGACCACTCACGCCGCCGCGCTGGCGATTGGCGGCCAGGCCGACGGCGCAGACGTTGGCTTTGCCCGCGTCACCACCGACAGCCGCGCCATCCAGCCCGGCGACCTGTTTGTCGCCCTCAAGGGCGAGCGTTTTGACGCGCAGGATTTTGTGGCGGATGCCCTGGCCGCTGGTGCGGCAGCGGCGCTGGTACGGACGGATTGTCCGCCGCTGCCCGGTGCCAGCCTGATCCGGGTGGACGACACCCTGGCCGCGCTGGGCCGGCTGGCCGCGCACTGGCGCACGGTGGGGTTTCAGGGGCGCATGGCCGGCATTACCGGCAGCAGCGGCAAAACCAGCGTCAAGGAAATGCTGCGCGCCATTCTGGCCGCGCAGGTGGGCGATGACGCCGTGCTGGCCACTGCGGGCAATCTGAACAACGATATTGGCGTGCCGCTGACCCTGCTGCGCCTGCGGCCACAGCATCAGTTTGCCGTGATTGAAATGGGCATGAACCACAGCGGTGAAATCCGCTATCTGGCCGACCTGGCCCGCCCGGACGTGGTGGCCATCAACAATGCCCAGCGTGCCCACGCGGGCCACTTTGCCTCGGTAGAAGCCATTGCCCGCGCCAAGGGCGAGCTGTTTGAACAATTGCCCGCCGGCGTCACCGCCTGCATCAACCTGGACGACGCCCACGCCGGCCTGTGGCAACAGCTGGCGGGCCATGCGCCGCAGCTGGGCTTTGGCTGGCAGCGCGGCGAAGTACAGGTGGCTGACTGCACGCTGGCGGCCACCCACACTGCGCTGACCTTGCGTACCCCACAGGGCGAGGTGCGCACCCAGTTGCAGGTGCCCGGTGAACACACCGTGCGCAATGCGCTGACCGCCACCAGCCTGGCGCTGGCGCTGGGTGTGCCGCTGACGGCAATTGCCGCCGGGCTGGCGGCGTTTGCCGGGGTGGCTGGCCGTTTGCAACGCCGCCAGCGCGCCGATGGCGTGGTGATTCTGGACGACACCTATAACGCCAACCCCGATTCCATGCGCGCCGCGCTGCGGGTGCTGGCCGCCCAGCCGGGCGCACGCCACGCCGTGCTGGGCGATATTGGCGAGCTGGGCGAAGGCGGCGCGGCCATGCACGCCGAGGTAGGCGCGTATGCCCGCGAGCTGGGCATCGACAGCCTGCATGGCCTGGGCGAACTCAGCGCCCACACCGTGGCAGCCTTTGGCCCGGCAGGCCGGCATTATCCCGATCTGGACGCGCTGGTCGATGGCGTTCAGCGCACGGTCAATCCGCCGGCCAGCGTGCTGGTCAAGGGCTCGCGCTTTATGCGCATGGAGCGGGTGGTGGCACGCTTGCTGCCCGAAACAACACCGTCCGACGGACACTGAGCCCCGCAAGACCCCTGCAACTTTCATCCCCCAACCCGAAACAAGGGAGCAACAACGTGTTACTGCTGCTGGCCAACTGGCTGAGCGACCATATCCGCGCCTTCAGCGTGGTGAACTACATCACCCTGCGCGCCGTGCTGGCAACCCTGACCTCGCTGGCCATTGGCCTGCAGTTGGGGCCGTGGGTGATTCGCAAACTGACCGAACTGAAAGTGGGCCAGGCTGTCCGCGACGACGGCCCGCAAACCCATCTGATCAAGGCGGGCACGCCCACCATGGGCGGCACGCTGATTCTGCTGTCGATTGGCCTGACCACGCTGCTGTGGGCCGACCTGAGCAACCGGTTTGTCTGGCTGCTGCTGGCGGTAACCTGCGGCACCGGGCTGATTGGCTTTGTCGATGACTACCGCAAGGTGGTGTACAAGAACCCCAAAGGCCTGTCGGCGCGCGGCAAGATGTTCTGGCAGTCGGCCATTGCCATCAGCGCCGGGGTGTTTCTGTCTGGCACCGCCCACCTGCCGGCGTCTACCGAATTCATTGTGCCGTTCTTCAAGAACGTGGTGTACCCGTTTGGGGCCATTGGTTTTTGCGTGCTCACTTACTTTGTGATTGTCGGCACCTCCAATGCGGTCAACCTGACCGACGGCCTGGACGGGCTGGCGGCGCTGCCGGTGGTGCTGGTCAGCGCGGCGCTGGCGGTGTTTGCCTACGTGGCCGGCCATGCGGTGTTTGCCAAGTATCTGGGCTTGCCGCACATCCCCGGCGCGCATGAGGTGGTGGTGTTCTGCGCGGCCATGTGTGGTGCCTGCCTGGCCTTTCTGTGGTTCAACGCCTATCCGGCCCAGGTGTTCATGGGCGACGTGGGCGCGCTGGCGCTGGGGGCCGGGCTGGGTACGGTGGCAGTGATTGTCCGTCAGGAAATCGTGCTGTTCATCATGGGTGGGGTGTTTGTGATGGAGGCGCTGTCGGTGATGATTCAGGTGGGCAGCTTCAAGCTGACCGGCAAGCGGGTGTTCCGCATGGCCCCGCTGCATCACCACTATGAACTGAAGGGCTGGAAGGAAACCCAGGTGGTGGTGCGTTTCTGGATCATCACCATGATGCTGGTGCTGGCTGGGCTTTCCACCCTGAAACTGCGATAAGAGATGATGGCGATGATCGACTTGCACGGACTCACGGTAGGGGTGGTTGGACTGGGCGACAGCGGCCTGTCGGCAGCACGCTGGCTGGCCCGGCGCGGGGTGCGCCTGGTGGTGGCCGACAGCCGCGCCACGCCGCCGCATCAGACCGAACTGGCTGGCCACGCGCCGGAGGCCGAGCTGCGCTGTGGCCCGTTTCACGCCAGCAGCTTTGCCGGCTGTGATCTGCTGGTGGTCAGCCCTGGCGTGCCGCTGGCCACGGCGCAGATTGTGGCGTTTGCCCAGGCCGGCGGCCAGGTGATTGGCGATGTCGAGCTGTTTGCCCAGGCGCTGGCCGGCCAGCGCAGCCGGGTGATTGCCATCACCGGCTCGAATGGTAAAACCACCGTCACCTCGCTGGTGGGCCATCTGTGCCAGCAGGCCGGGCTGAACACCGTGGTGGCCGGCAATATCGGCCTGCCAGTGCTGGATGCGCTGTGTGATATCGAGGACAGCGGCATTTGGCCGGATGTGTGTGTGCTGGAGCTGTCCAGCTTTCAGCTGGAAGGCGTGCGCAGCCTGCGTGCCGACGCTGCCACCGTGCTGAATATCTCGGAAGATCACCTCGACCGCTATCAGGATTTACTGGATTACGCCCACAGCAAAACCGCCATTTTTGCCGGCGACGGCGTACAGGTGATCAATCAGGACGATGTGTTCTGCCGCGCCATGGTCCGCCCTGGCCGGGCCGTGCGCCGTTTCAGCCTGACCCAGCCGACGCAGTATGGCCTGTACCGCGAGGGCCAGAGCATTGCCCTGGCGGTGGATGGCGAGCCGGTGCTGGACGTTGCCCAGATGCAGCTCACTGGCCTGCATAACGCCGCCAATGCACTGGCGGCGCTGGCACTGTGCGAGGCCATCGGCCTGGATCGTGCCAGCCTGCTGGCCGGGCTGTGCCGCTTCAAGGGGCTGGCACACCGGGTGGAGCATGTGCTGCAGCTGAACGGGGTGGATTTTTACGACGACTCCAAAGGCACCAATGTGGGGGCCACCGAAGCCGCGCTGAACGGCATGAGCCGTCCGGTGGTGCTGATTGCCGGCGGCGATGGCAAGGGCCAGGACTTTACCCCGCTGGCAGCGGCGGTGGCGCGCATTGCCCGCGCAGTGCTGCTGATTGGCCGCGACGCCGAGCGTATTGAAGCCGCGCTGGCAGCGGTGAGCGTGCCGGTACACCGGGCCGATACCCTGGAAGACGCCACCCGCCTGGCGTATCAGGCCGCCCAACCGGGCGATGTGGTGCTGCTGTCGCCGGCCTGTGCCAGCCTGGACATGTTCCGCAACTATGCCCACCGCGCCGAGGTGTTTATCGCCAGCGCCCGGCAACTGGCTGACGAGGCCCGCCTGTGAAATTTGCCAGCCTGATCCGGCCAACCCCTTCCGACCGCTCCCCCACCCCACTGACTGCCCATGATGACGGGCTGATCTGGGCAATTGCCCTGTTGCTGTCGATTGGCTTTGTCATGGTGTATTCGGCGTCGATTGCCTATGCCGAGGCCGACCCGGATACCCATAACCGCTATTTTTATCTGATCCGCCATGGCGTGTATCTGACCATCTCGCTGATTGTCAGCTGGATTGTGTTTCATATTCCCAGCCGGATCTGGCAGGAAAAAGCGCCGTATCTGTTTGTGGGCGCGTTTATTCTGCTGATTTTGGTGCTGGTGCCGGGCATCGGCAAGGTGGTGAATGGTTCGCGGCGCTGGATTAATCTGGTGGTGCTGAATTTGCAACCCTCCGAGCTGATGAAGCTGGCGGTGGTGCTGTACGCGGCCAATTACACCGTGCGCAAGGCCGACTGGATGCACAGCTTCAGCAAGGGCTTTCTGCCCATGGCTGTGGCGGTGATTGCCTCTGGGGCGCTGCTGCTGCTGGAGCCAGACTTTGGTGCCTTCACCGTGATTGCCGCCATTGCCATGGGCACGCTGTTTCTGGGCGGCATCAATGGACGGATTTTTGCTGCGCTGAGCGTGGTCAGCCTGGGTGCGTTTGTGGTGCTGATCATCAGTTCGCCCTATCGCCTGCAACGGGTAACCGGCTTTATGGACCCGTGGCAGGATCCCTACGGCAAGGGCTACCAGCTGTCGCACTCGCTGATTGCCTTTGGCCGTGGCGAATGGCTGGGCGTGGGCCTGGGCGGCAGTGTGGAAAAACTGTTTTACCTGCCAGAAGCGCACACCGACTTTCTGATGGCGGTGATTGCCGAGGAATGCGGCTTTATCGGCATTGTGGCGGTGGTTGGGTTGTTTGCCTATGTGGTGCGCCGGGCGTTTATGATTGGCGTGGAAGCACGCAAGCAGGAGCGCTATTTTCAGTCGCTGGTGGCACAGGGGGTGGGCATCTGGCTGGCAGTGCAGTCGTTCATCAATATCGGCGTGAACATGGGCCTGCTGCCTACCAAGGGCCTGACCCTGCCGCTGCTGTCATATGGTGGTAGCGCGCTGCTGGCCAACTGTTCGGCGCTGGCCATCGTGCTGCGTATTGACTGGGAAAACCGCCAGACCCTGCGCGGCTACAAGGTATAGAGTTATGGCAAAACGCACGGCATTGATCATGACTGGCGGCACGGGGGGGCATATTTTCCCGGCGCTGGCGGTGGCAGACGAACTCAAGTCCAGAGGCTGGACCCTGGTGTTTCTTGGCGCGGAAGGCGGCATGGAAACCCAGTTGGTGCCGCAGCACGGCTATCTGCTGGAAACCCTGCCAATGCGCGGCATGCGCGGCAATGGCCTGCGCCGCTGGCTGTCGCTGCCATGGATGCTGCTGCGCGCGCTGGGTGGCGCGGCCAGTGTGATTTTTCGTCATCGACCGGATGTGTCGGTGGGATTTGGTGGCTACACCGGGTTTCCCGGCGGGGTGATGACCCGGCTGCTGTTCAAGCCACTGGTGATTCATGAGCAAAACTCGGTGGCTGGGCTGACCAACCGCGTGTTGTCGCGGCTGGCCTCGCGCACCCTGTACGCGTTTCCGTCAGCGTTTCCCGGTGGTGATGGCCTGGTGGGTAATCCGGTGCGGGCGGCGATTGCCGCCGTGCCTGCCCCCGATGTCCGTTTTGCCGGTCGCCAGGGGCCGCTGCGCCTGCTGGTGGTGGGCGGCAGCCTGGGGGCCAAGGCGCTGAACGACACCCTGCCAGCGGCGCTGGCCCGCCTGCCAGCCGCGCAACGGCCCCTGGTGGTGCATCAGGCCGGGGCCAAGGCCATTGACGCGCTCAAGGCCGCTTACGCCGATGCCGGCGTGGCAGCGGATTGCCGCAGTTTCATTGATGACATGGCCAGCGAGTACGCACAGGCAGACCTGGTGATCTGCCGCGCCGGCGCGCTGACCGTGGCGGAACTGGCTGCCGTGGGCGTGGGCAGTGTCTTGGTGCCCTACCCGCATGCCGTGGATGACCATCAGACCGGCAATGCCCGCTATCTGGCCGACGCCGGGGCCGCGCAGCTGTGGCCGCAATCCAGCCTGGACGCCGAGGCGCTGGCCAGCTGGCTGGCACAACTGGACCGGGCACAATGCCTGAACATGGCGCACGCTGCGCGCAAGATGGCGCTGACCGGTGCGGCCAGCCAGGTGGCTGACGCCTGTGTGGCTTTATCGGAATAAGACAATGACAAACGGTGTACTGACAGGCCCGCTTTGCGGCACAATAGCAAACTTTTTGATGTTGCCCCCGAAATCCGGGCGACAGGAACGCACCAGGCGATGAAACACCGAGTCAAACACATTCACTTTGTCGGGATTGGCGGCGTGGGCATGAGCGGCATTGCCGAAGTGCTGCTGACGCTGGGTTATACCGTGTCCGGCTCGGACATGGCCGACAGCGCGACCACACGCAGGCTGGTCAACGCCGGGGCAACGGTGTATTTTGGTCATGATGCCGGATATATCGTCGGCGCGGACGTGGTGGTGACATCCACGGCGGTCAAGGCGGATAATCCGGAAGTGCAGGCGGCGGAACAGGCGCATATTCCGGTGGTGCCACGCGCCATGATGCTGGCCGAGCTGATGCGTTTCAAGCAGGGCATTGCCATTGCCGGCACCCATGGCAAGACCACCACCACCAGCCTGGTGGCGTCGGTGCTGGGCGCAGCCGGGCTGGACCCCACCTTTGTCATCGGCGGTCGGCTGGAAGCCGCCGGCACCAATGCGCGGCTGGGCCAGGGCGATTTCCTGGTAGCCGAAGCCGACGAATCGGATGCTTCGTTCTTGTGCCTGCAACCGGTGATGGCGGTTGTCACGAATATTGACGCTGACCATATGGATACTTACGGTCACAGTCTGGATAAACTTAAGCAGGCTTTTGTAGATTTTTTGCATCGGCTGCCATTTTATGGTCATGCGGTGCTGTGTGTGGACGACGCCAATGTGCGCAGCATCCTGCCGCAGGTGAAGCGGCCGGTCACCACTTACGGTTTTACTGAAGACGCCCAGATTCGCGCAGAAAATGTGCATGCCGATGGACAATGCATGCGTTTTGACGCAGTCTGGCACAATGGTGCAGTGCACCGTGAAGCCATCGTGCTGAATACGCCGGGCCGGCACAATGTGCTGAATGCCCTGGCAACCATCGCCATTGCGCTGGAGTGCGGGGCGGGCATCGACGCCATCCGTCAGGGGCTGGCGCAGTTTTCCGGGGTGGGCCGGCGCTTTCAGCGCTACGGCGAGGTGGCGCTGCCTGCTGGCGGCACCTTCACCCTGGTGGATGACTACGGTCATCACCCGGTGGAAATGGCCGCCACGCTGGCCGCTGCCCGTGGCGCGTTTCCGGGCCGCCGCCTGGTGCTGGCCTTCCAGCCGCACCGCTATTCGCGCACCCGCGATTTGTTTGAAGACTTTATCAAGGTGCTGACCAGCGTGGATGGCGTGCTGCTGACCGAAGTCTACCCGGCTGGCGAAGCGCCGATTGTGGCCGCCGATGGCCGGGCGCTGACCCGGGCGCTGCGCGTGGCGGGCAAGGTGGAGCCGGTGTTTGTCGAGCAAGTGGCCGACCTACCGGCGGCGATTGTGGAATACGCCCAGGATGGCGATGTGGTGCTGACCATGGGCGCAGGCTCGATTGGCGGCGTGCCGGGCAAACTCACTGCCGTGCAGTAAGGAAGGATGCAGAATGACCCAATACGGCAAAGTGGCAGTGATGTTTGGCGGCAGTTCGGCAGAGCGCGAAGTGTCGCTGATGAGCGGCAACGCGGTGCTGGACGCGCTGCTGCGCAGCGGGGTGGACGCGCACCCGTTTGACCCGGCAGACAAACCGCTGTCGGCGCTGCACGATGAACAGTTTGACCGGGTGTTCATTGCCCTGCATGGCCGGGGCGGTGAGGATGGCACGGTGCAAGGCGCGCTGGAACTGATGAAGCTGCCCTACACCGGCAGCGGCGTGATGGCCTCCAGTATCGGCATGGACAAATGGCGCACCAAGCTGGTGTGGCAGGCGGTGGGGATTCCCACCCCGGAATACGAGGTGTTGACTGCCGACAGCGACTTTGCCGCCGTGGAAGCCCGGCTGGGCCTGCCGCTGATGGTCAAGCCGGCACACGAAGGCTCGTCGATCGGCATCGTCAAGGTCAGCGAGCCGGGCCAACTGGCCGCCGCCTGGCGCGACGCCGCCAGCCTGGACCGGCTGGTGATTGCCGAGCGTTTTATTGCCGGGCGTGAGTACACCGCACCGGTGCTGGACGATCAAGCCTTGCCGCTGATTCGCATTGCCGCACCAGAGGGCAATTACGACTATCAGCACAAGTATTTTACCGACGACACCCAGTATTTCTGTCCGTGCGGGCTGCCAGACGCCCTGGAAGCGCAGATGCGCGACACAGTGTTACGCGCGTTCAAGGTGCTGGGCGCGGAAGGCTGGGGACGGATCGACCTGATGCTGGACGACGAAGGCCGGTTTTACCTGCTGGAAATCAACACCTCGCCGGGCATGACCAGCCACAGCCTGGTGCCGATGGCGGCGCGGGTGGCCGGCATCCCGTTTGAGGCCTTGTGCCTGCGCATTCTGGATGGTGCCCATGTGGGATAACCACCGTCTGTTGCGCGGCATCGCCAACCTGCTGCTGTTGGCCTCGGTGCTGACGCTGCTGGTGGCGGGCGCGCAATGGGTGGTGCGCACCGGCATGATGCCGATCCGGACGGTGCATATCCGCAGCAAGCTGACCCATGTCTCGCAGGAACAACTGCGTTACGTGGCAGAACATGAATTGAAAGGCTCGTTCCTGACCGTCAACCTCAGCGACACCCGTGAGGCGTTCGAGAAACTGCCCTGGGTGCGCAAGGTGGCGGTACGGCGCAACTGGCCGGACCGCCTGGAAATTGACGTGGAAGAACACCAGGCCACCGCCCGCTGGGCTGAAAACGGGCTGGTGAACTCCTACGGTGAATGGTTTGATGCCGCATTTGGCCAACCTTTGCCCCTGTTGAAGGGTCCAAAGGGCAGTGAAGCAGAAATGCTTGCCGCCTATCTGGCGTTCAAGCAGGTGTTGCAACCGGTGGGCGTATTGCCCAACGAACTTGCCCTGTCGGCCCGGCGGGCCTGGCAGGTGACACTGGACAATGGGGTGATTCTGGAGCTGGGCCGTCAGGATATCGGCCTGCGCATCAACCGGTTTGCCACCAGCTGGCGCGAGCAGCTGTCGCGCCTGCCGTACCGGATTGACTATGTAGACTTGCGCTATCCCAACGGCTTTGCCGTGCGCATGCCGGATTACAAGCCGGGCAAGGGCGTCCCTGTTCCGGTGCGTCCGGCGGCCTGAACGAATACAAGAGCTTAACGGAGCAAGTGGTGAGCAAACCGAGAGAACCGAAAAACATGCTGGTCGGGCTGGATGTTGGCACCGCCAAGATTGTCGCCGTCGTGGCCGAGGTGCTCGAAGACGGTGCGCTGAATATCATCGGCATGGGGCAAACTCCGTCGCGTGGCCTGAAAAAGGGCATGGTGGTCAATATCGAGTCCACCGTCCAGGCCATTCAGCGCGCGGTGGAAGAAGCCGAGCTGATGGCGGATTGCACCATTCACGAAGTGTTTACCGGCATTGCCGGCAGCCACATCAAGAGTGTCAATTCGCACGGCATGGTGGCCATTCGCGAGCGCGAAGTCACCCAGGCCGACATCGACCGGGTGATTGAAACCGCCCGCGCGGTCACCACGCCGCCTGACCATCAGGTGCTGCATATCCTGACCCAGGAGTTTTCCATTGATGGCCAGGAAGACGTGCGTGAACCGCTGGGCATGAGTGGCGTGCGGCTGGAAACCCGCGTGCATATTGTCACCGGGGCGGTGAGTGCGGCGCAGAATATCCTGAAATGTGTGCGTCGCTGCAACCTGGATGTCAGTGACCTGATCCTGCAGCCGCTGGCCTCGGCCACGGCGGTGCTGACCGACGATGAACGTGATCTGGGCGTGTGCCTGATTGACATCGGCGGCGGCACCACTGACATTGCCGTCTACACCCGTGGCGCGATTCGCCACACGGCGGTGATTCCGATTGCTGGTGATCAAATCACCAACGACATTGCCATGGCGCTGCGCACGCCCACCAAGGAAGCCGAAGACATCAAGCTGGTGCATGGCTGCGCGCTGATGCAACTGGCCAACCCGGCTGACATGATTGATGTCCCCGGTGTGGGCGAGCGCGGACCGCGTCAGCTGTCGCGCGCCACCCTGGCCGAAGTGATTGAACCACGGGTCGAAGAGCTTTTTCAGCTGATTCAGCAGGAATTGCGTCGCACCGGCTTTGAAGATGTGCTGTCCTCCGGTATTGTGCTGACCGGCGGCGCAGCCAAGATGCCTGGCATGATGGAATTGGCGGAAGAAGTGTTCCATATGCCGGTGCGGGTGGGGGTGCCCAAATACTTCGGCGGGCTGGCCGAAGTGGTGAAAGACCCCCGCTTTTCCACGTCAATTGGCCTGTTGCTGATTGGCAAGGATCAGTTGCAAAAAACCGCAGGTCCGAAACTGGAATCCGCCTCGGTGGGAGGCCTGTTTACACGCATGAAAGCCTGGTTCGCCGGGAACTTCTGACGTGGGGCGCGTTTATCGTTGTACCGACATTTTTTGTTTTACAGGGCAGTCGTCAACGTAGTTTTTCGAGGAGAGAACCGTCATGTCTTCCAACATGGTCTTTGAAATGGTGCAGGAAATCGCACCCGAAGCCGTCATCAAGGTGATCGGCGTCGGTGGCGGAGGCTGCAATGCCGTTGACAACATGATCGAAAGTCAGATCAAGGGCGTCGAGTTTGTCGCCGCCAACACCGATGCACAGGCTTTGCGCCGCAACCGTGCGCCGGTGCAGATTCAGATTGGCCAGACCCTGACCAAGGGCCTGGGCGCCGGTGCCAACCCGGATGTGGGCCGCAGCGCGGCCATCGAAGACCGCGACCGCATTGCCGAAGTGCTGCGCGGCGCGAACATGGTGTTCATCGCCACCGGCATGGGCGGCGGAACCGGTACGGGTGCCGCGCCGGTGATTGCCGAAATTGCCAAGGAAATGGGCATCCTGACCGTGGGTGTGGTGACCCGGCCATTTTCGCACGAAGGCCGCCGCCACCAGATCGCCACCGCCGGGATCGACGAGCTGAAAAAATACGTCGACTCGCTGATTGTGATTCCGAATGAAAAACTGCTGCAGGTGCTGGGCTCCGACGTGACCATGCGCCAGGCCTTCCGTGCCGCCGACGATGTGCTGCGCGGTGCCGTGGCCGGCATTGCCGAAGTGATCACCTGCCCTGGTTTCATCAACGTTGACTTTGCCGACGTGAAGAACGTGATGAGCCAGATGGGCATGGCGATGATGGGCTCGGCAGTGGCCGCTGGCCTGGATCGCGCACGCATTGCCGCCGAAGAAGCTGTCGCCAGCCCGCTGCTGGACGATATCAGCCTGGATGGCGCGCGTGGCGTGCTGGTGAACATCTCCACCGCACCGGGCTGCCTGCTGCTGCGTGAATACCATGAAATCATGGAAATCATCCGCAACTATGCCCACCCGGATGCCGAAGTGAAGTTTGGCACCGCCGAAGTGGACGGCATGGCCGAGGACGAAATCCGCGTGACCCTGATTGCCACCGGGCTGGGCGGCAAGAAGGCGGTACGCGAGGAACGTCGCGAACAATTGAAAGTGGTGAAAAACGGCACCGACGGCACCGCCATGGAAGTGCCAGACTTCCAGCAGGATTTCGACAAGCCCAGCGTGTTCCGCGCCCGTTCGGGCCGTGGTGCGCCGCAGCCGGTGGATTTTTCCAATCCGTCGGTGGGGGATTCGTTCGATATTCCGGCATTTTTGCGCCGCCAGGCCGACTAAACCGGCTTTGCGCCTGCCCGCCTGCTGCGCTGCCTCTCGACAGCGCATGACGGCTGCCCGCCCTGATGCGGGCAGGCGCGGTTTCTTGCTGGTGTTGCAATAGCCTGAAGCTATCAATACATGCTGAGCAATCAATTTAAAGCATCTCTCTGGCTGTGTTAGACTGATTCACATCCTTATATTGCCCATGATGGAATGTTCAGCATGATCCACCAGCGCACCCTTGCTCAAACCATCACCGCCAGTGGCGTTGGCCTGCATTCTGGCGAACGGGTGAAACTCACCTTGCGCCCGGCCCCGGTAGACAGCGGCATTGTGTTTTGCCGCACCGACCTGGCCCAGCCAGTCAGCCTGCGCGCCGAGCCAGCGCTGGTCAACGACACCCGCTTGTCGTCCACCCTGGTTAATGCTGATGGCGTGCGCGTGGCCACGGTCGAGCACCTGATGAGCGCACTGGCCGGCCTGGGCATCGACAACATCATTGTAGAAATGACCGGCCCGGAAACGCCGATCATGGATGGCAGCGCCGCGCCGTTTGTGTATCTGCTCGACAGCGCCGGCATTGTCGAACAGCCCGCGCTCAAGCGTTACATCCGCCTCCTTAAACCGCTGGAAGTGGTAGAAGGAGACAAATGGGTGCGCCTGGAGCCGTATGACGGATTTACCGTCAGCCTGGAAATTGAATTCAATCATCCGGTGTTCCGCCATACCCCACAAAAATTGACACTCAATTTTGCCGAACACTCTTATATAGACGAAGTCAGCCGCGCCCGCACCTTTGGTTTCATGCACGAAGTGGAATACATGCGCATGAATGGCCTGGGCCTGGGCGGCAATCTGGACAATGCCATCGTGATTGATGACGAGAGTGTGCTGAACCGGGATGGCCTGCGCTTCAATAACGAATTTGTCCGCCACAAGATTCTGGATGCCATTGGCGACCTGTACATGATTGGCCACCCGCTGATTGCGGCGTTTTCCGGTTTCAAATCCGGCCATGCTATGAACAACAAGCTGCTGCGCACCCTGCTGGCGCAACCGGATGCCTGGGAGTACGTGACCTTCCGCCGCCCAAGCGATGCGCCATCCAGCTTTCACCGCCTGCCCGAAGCCGCCTGAGGACGCCCATGTCTGCCCTGACCCACTTCAACGCCGACGGCCAGGCCCATATGGTTGACGTTGGCGGCAAAACCGACAGCTGCCGCCGCGCCGTCGCCAGCGGCCAGATTGCCATGCTGCCGGCCACCTTTGCCCTGGTACAAAGCGGCGGCCACAAAAAAGGCGACGTGCTGGGCATTGCCCGCCTCGCCGCCATCATGGCCAGCAAACACACCGGCACACTGATTCCGCTATGTCACCCGCTGGCGCTGACCCATGTGGACGTGGCATTCAGCCTCGACCCGGCGCACAGCACCATCACCTGCCAGGTGACTGCCGAAACCGTGGGGAAAACCGGGGTAGAAATGGAAGCGCTCACCGCCGTCAATATCGGCCTGCTGACCATTTACGATATGTGCAAGGCAGTGGATCGCGGCATGGTGATTGGCCAGATCCGCCTGCTGGAAAAACAGGGCGGCAAATCCGGCCACTGGCGCGCCGACGAAACGCCTGCCGCAGCGTAATGTTTACCCCGCGCCATTCCTGGCGCGATGACGCCCCCGGCCCGGCCTTCCCGCCTTACCGATAGCGCAGCACACGCAGCCCGTTGGCCACCACCAGCAAACTCGCCCCCACATCGGCCAGCACCGCCAGCCACAAGCTGCCATGCCCAGCCAGCGTCAGCGCCAGAAACAGCCCCTTGAGCCCCAGCGCCAGGCTGATGTTTTGCCACAGCACCCAGCCAGTATGTCGCGACAGACGAATAAACCAGGCCAGCTTGCGCGGATTGTCGTCCATCAGCGCCACATCGGCGGTTTCCAGTGCCGTGGCAGAACCCGCAGCGGCCATGGCAAACCCCACATCCGCCCGCGCCAGCGCCGGGCCATCATTGATGCCATCGCCGACCATGCCCACCACGCCGTGCTGGCGGATCAACTGCTCCACCGCCAGCAGCTTATCTTCCGGCAGCAGGCCGGCGCGCACGTCGTCCATGCCCACGGCGGTTGCCACCGCCTGTGCCGGGCCTTGGGTATCGCCGGTCAGCATCACGGTATGAACCCCCAGCTGATGCAGCTCGGCCACCGCCTGCGCTGCCTGTGGGCGCACACGGTCGGCCACGGCAAACACCGCCAGCACCTGGCTGCCGCGTCCGAGCAGCACCCCGGTTTGCCCATCGGCGGCCAGTTGTGCCCACTGCGCTGCCAGCGCCGGGTGATCCGCGCCATGTTGCTGAGCCAGCCGGGCATTGCCCAGCCAGTAGGCGTGGCCGTTCAGCGTGCCGCCCACGCCGCGTCCGGGCCAGGCGCGCACCTGACTGACCTGACTGCCGTCGATGGCGGCGCTGACCAGCGCGCGTGACACCGGATGGTCGGAACGAGCGGCCAGCGCCGCCGCACAGTCGCGCCAATGCTGGGCGCTGGCCGATTCATCCAGCGCCTGCCAGCGGGCGAGGGCGGGCTGACCCAGGGTCAGCGTGCCGGTTTTATCCAGCGCCAGCGCCCGCAGCTTGCGCCCACGCTCCAGCACAGCACCGCCCTTGATCAGCACCCCATGCCGTGCCGCCACCGCCAGTGCGCTGACCAGTGTGACTGGGGTGGAAATCACCAGCGCGCACGGGCAGGCAATCACCAGCAGCACCAGCGCCTGATACAGGCTGTCCAGCCAGCCGCCCCAACCCAGTAGCGGCGGCACCAGCGCCACCAGCAAGGCCAGCCCGAATACCGCCGGGGTGTAGCGCCGGGCAAATTCATCCACAAAGCGCTGGGTGGGTGCGCGGCGCGATTCGGCCTGTTCGATGGCGTGCAGAATCCGCGCCAGGGTGGATTGCCCGGCCTGAGCGGTGACGGTCAGGGTCAGTTCACCATAGGTATTCAGGCTGCCGGCATACACCGCATCGCCCACGGTTTTATCCACCGGCACGCTTTCGCCGGTAATCGGCGCTTGATCCAGCGCCGAACTGCCGGCAAGCACCAGGGCATCCAGCGCCACCCGTTCGCCGGGGGCCACGCGGAGGGTCTGGCCAACAGCAATCTGGCTGGCTGGCAGCCGCAGCCACTGGCCGTCGGCCTGTTGCACCCAGGCGCTGTCCGGAGCCACTGCCATCAAGCCGCTGACCGCCTCACGCGCCCGCGCCAGTGAACGGGCTTCCAGACGTTCGGCCAGCACAAACAGGCACATCACCATGGCGGCTTCTGGCCACTGGCCAATCAGCACCGCCCCAGTCACCGCCACACTCATCAAGGCATTGATATTCAGCGTGCGATGGCGCAGCGCCAGCCAGCCCTTGCGGTAAGTGCTCAGTCCGCAACCGGCAATCGCGCCCAGCGCCAGCAGTGCCGACAGCCATGGCCACTGTCCGGCCAAGGCATGCGCCAGTTCTGCGCCCAGCGCGGCCAGCCCGGATACCGCCAGTGGCCACCAGGGGGTTGGGCGCTCAGCCGGTGCCACATCCCCGGCCTGCACCAGTACAGGGGTAAACCCCAGCGCCCGGATAGCTTCCAGCCAGCCAGCCTGGCTGCCGGGCTGATGATCCACCGTCAACTGACGCTTGAGCAGATTGAAACTGAGCGCTGCCACCTCGGGCCGCTTGCCCAGCGCCTGTTCAATCAGTTGCACCTCCACTGGGCAATCCATCTGGGTAATTTGCACCAGGCTGCGCTGCAGGCCATCGGCCAGCGCGCCAGGGGCTGCGGCGGCAATGGCAGGGCTGGCAGCTGGCGCAGCATGGCCACAGCCGCATCCATGCTGGCAGGTGCTCGCTGGCACATCAGTGGCGGGTACCGGGCGGTATATGGGTAAAACGGGCAGGTCGGACATGGGGCTTCTTCCTGGGCAAGCTTGGGCAGGGCGCTGCATATCGCGTGCCAGCGCCGCACAGGACAAAACCAGGCCGGTGCGGGCCAACTGAACGTGCAGCAGGGCATTGGCCCAGTAAACACCCTGGAGTGACTCCAGAGTCAAGCGCTGCCATCGCGCATGTGGCATTCATCCCGGCCTGTCGGTTTTGCCACACGCCAAACCGCTCAGCGAGCGGCCCAAAGCGCATCAGCCGGGTTTCCAGCGTGGCCCCAGCTGACTGACCATCACGCTGATGACCACCAGCCCTGCCCCGGTCAGCGCCATGCCACTGAGCCGCTCGCCCGCCAGCCAGCCCACCAGCCCGGCCCAGACCGGCTCCATGGCGTACAGCACGGTGGCGCGGGTGGCCGGCACGGTTTTTTGCGCCCAGTTCATGCCAATCTGGATCAGCGCCGTGGCCACGCCCAAGCCCAGCACAATCAGCCACAAGGCCGGGATCTGCAGCGTGGGCAGGGCTTCGCCATTCAGCCATCCGCCCAGCACCGACAGCAACGCCACCCAGCCCAGCTGCACCACCGCCACCCGGCGCGGCTGACAATCGGCGGCAAACCGGCTGACCAGACAGATTTCCAGCGCAATCACCGCCGCCCCGGCCAGGGTCAGCCACGCGCCCAGGGTCAGGTTCAACTGCATGCCGCGCGGTTCGGCCAGCAGCACCAGCCCAATAAATGCCAGGGCAATTCCCAGCCAGGCGGCCAGCGCCGGGCGGCTACGAAACACCCCCCATTGCACCAGCGGCACCAAGGGCACGTACAAGGCGGTCAAAAACGCCGACTGGCTGCTGCTCACCCCGGCCAGCCCATGCGTTTGCAGGCCGTAGCTGGCAAACAGCACACTGCCAATCAGCACACCCACGCGCAGCTCGTGGCGGGTGAGCCCGGCCAGCAACGACCGCGCCAGCCACGCCGCCAACACAGCGGCAATGCCAAAGCGCAAAGCCACCACCCAGAATGGCCCAGCCCAGTGCAAGGCGGTTTGCACGGCCAGGAACGTGGTTCCCCATAGCAGGGTGATTAAAATCAGCACCAGATCGGGCAGGCGAGGATGGGCAGGCATGGGCGGGCAGATAAAAGCGATGGGAGTGCGCCAGCGTAGCGGTAAATGGCAAAAAGCGCAATAAATTGCACATTTTTCTGGCCGATAGCGACGGCAAGATCATGGCGATGCACGCGGTGCCCTGATTCGAGACCATCTGCAGCTATCCGTCTTATATTTATGTTATTTCATAGCCTGTTAAAATAATCATTTTCTTTTGTCATATTTGCCATATAGCTTAATCGGATAAAATAACTGAATAGGCATTTATTGCGCTGTGCCCCATGGGGCAATTGGTCGAGTCAATCAAAGGCCTGAAATAGTAGTTCTACGTATTTTTTTCTGCAGGTCAAGCGCGCAAAATACAACAAGGCGTGTTATGGCGTGTTATCGATTCCGCTTTATACCCCACTCTATACTGGATGCGGAGTTCTCCATCACGCCGGATGCTGGACGAAAGCCTGATGTTTCTTATGTGACCACTTGAAGCCAAAAAGACTTCACCTTGGTCGATGCGAACCGTCTGGCCTAGTGATGCGGAAAAACTTCAGTGCGGCGCGTCTGGGTGCTGATCGGCCTGGTATCACACCAGCAGGCCAGCATCAAAAGCAATTCATTTCAATATGATTAAATAAAAAGGAGCAAGACATGGATCCGATTTTGGGGCAAATCATCCTGTGGCCGTTGAACTGGGTGCCGGATGGTTGGATGGCCTGTGAAGGCCAGGAATTGTCGATTCAGGCAAACACTGTCTTGTATTCGCTGCTGGGCGTCACCTACGGCGGCAACGGCACCAGCACCTTCAAGCTGCCGGACCTGCGCTCCCGCGTGCCGCTGGGCGCGCAAATGCCCACTCAGGTCGGCACGGTATCTGGTGCGCCCACTTCGTCGATGGTGGCCACCGGCACCGGCACCATCACCCTGCAACCCTCCCAGGTGCCGCTGCCTTCGCACACCCACTCCGCCACCTTCACCAGCACCACGGGCTCCAGCACCACGGTCAGCGTGGCGATTCCGGTGGATGCGGTCAATGGCGCAGAGAGCAATGCTCCCAGCACTTCGACTGTGCTTGGCAAGGTCATGTCCGGCACGACTGCCGCGCGCGCTTACACCACCAATAACGCCAGCACCACGCTCAAGCCGTTCAACGCCACGGCCAACCTGCCGACGGTGACTGGTACCGTAACCATCGGTAACACCAGTGCCCCCGCACAACAGGCCGTGCCGCTGGCCGTGGCCGTGCCGGTGAGCGTGAGCACCGCGCAACCGTCGCTGACCCTGCGCTATATCATCGCCACGCTGGGTACTTACCCGATGCGCCCGTAATTGCTTCTGATGTGTTGGGTGCATCGGGTAGGTACCCAACACAGGTACTGACTGAATGGTAAATAGCCTCGCCACATCATGTGCGTGGCCACTCATGCGTTGCATGAGGCAGCGCCAGTACCATCCGGCATCGCATGAATATCGTGCCTGATATGGTGCTTGCCGCTGCAAACTACTTCTTGTCTAAATATCATTGGATATTTGGCAACACCCTCATCGCCTATACAATAGCGCTTCCGCGCAGGCAGCGTGCTGGCCCCTTCGTGCTGATTGACTACAATCTGCCAGCCTAATGTTCATGCGCAATCAATGTGTGCTCATGCTAAAATTCATGGGTATCATCCTGTTTTAACTGGTTTTTTAGCTGTTTGGAGGGGGCTATGGACGCCATCTACACTGACCGAATCTTACCGCGTGTGGCACAACCGACCGCGCGTGAGGTCGTCTTCATCGAAGACAATCTGACCGACTGGAACATC